>ERZ773177.49-NODE-49-length-141645-cov-12.8877_pt1 | contig 141645 bp, 114 predicted proteins | sample MGYA00580534_ERZ773177 | MGnify/ENA primary metagenome ERZ773177 (study PRJEB29015, sample SAMEA2737872) | human gut metagenome | biome: human gut; feature: human-associated habitat; material: faeces | place: China | collected 2012 ...
AGGACTTTTAAGTATATCTTCCAAATATTTCCGGAAGTTTTTTTTCTTTTTCTTTTTCTCGTCGTCTCTCTTGCGAAAGGGAGAACAAAGAAAAGGAATGCCGTTACCGCCCGCCTTGTAAAAAGTGTTTCAATCAACGCTTGCTTTCTTTTTGAAAGCGGGTGCAAAGGTAAGAACTTTATTTCATATCTTCCAAATAAATCGGAAGTTTTTTTTCATTTTTCTTTTCGAAGGAGGAAGTTTCGAAAGAAACAGCCTCAAAGGAAAAGAAAAAAGTAAGGGTTCTTACTCCGTTTCTGTCAGAATGTCAATCTATCGCCGCTCCCGTTCTCGAAAGCGGATGCAAAAGTAGGGGATTTAAAGATATGAGCCAAATATATCTGTCTCTTTTTTGACATTTTATTGAATTTTTTTCGTAACTCGCTGATTGATAAATGTGTTGTAAAGCATATTTTCTAAACGCTGACGGCAACCGAAGAAAGGGCGGCACATTATAATATATGCGGGCGCGTACACATACGCGTACAAACACTAAAATTACGCCTTCACATAGACCACAGACCTGCCGGCGCCACGCATACGTATAACACCGAAACGGACGAACGCTTGCAAATCGGATATTGCACGTCGGTTGGCTACACGGACAAGACGGGCATACTCGGCACGAGTGATGCAGATATTGATATCCAAAAAATCCAGCAGACATTGTTTCCGAGTATCCATATCTCCCACCGCTTTCGGTTTTTCCGAGAAAAAACGTTTATCGGCACGTTCAAGTTTCATCTTGTTGGCTACATAACGTTTGAACTCAACGCTGGGACGAAACTTCACCGTAGACATCTTGATTGACTCAGCACGAATATCTTTCTTCGTCATGGCAGACCGAGTACATTTCAGCGAAGTGCTAAAGAAGCCAAGCCCTTCTATTTCTACCGTATAACCATTGGCCAACTTATCGCCAAGCGCAGTGGAGACGGCCTGCATAATACCCACAATCATGGCATGGGGCATATGTTCCTCACGAAAGACTTGGTCTATGAAGTCCTTACCGGAAATAGTTCCTTTGGAACAGACGCGCGCATGAAGCGGTTTCGGTTCTTCACCCTCCGGGACCGGCGTCTCATAAAAATCATAATAAACACTCATAAGATTCTATATTTTAGTGATTTATCGAGAACCGGGAAAGACTAACCGCGAATATCGGGAAGACAAACTCTGAAATCGACAGAAATAAAAGACAAAGGTACTAATAATTATTCGTACCACAGGTGAAGTAAAATCAGCTTTCTGCATAATGACAATGACTGAACAATACATATAAATAAAGGATAAACATGGCGGTATAAATAAAATTTTAAAACCTTCGTGTGACAAAACCGAAAAACCTTGCGACAGATAGGGAAAATATCAACCTAATTATTTATCTTTGTTAGCTTGAAAAGTTAGCATACAAAAAAGCAATAAGACAATGAAAGATTTCTTGAAATTTACGCTCGCCACCGTAACAGGTATTATCGTATCGAGTGTCGTTTTGTTTTTCATCAGCATTCTCGTAGTTTTCAGTATGGTATCATCTTCGGAATCGGAAACGTTAGTACGTAAAAATTCCGTCATGATGCTGGATTTGAACGGCGCACTGACCGAACGCAGTCAAGAAAACCCGCTGGACTTCCTTATGAAGGATGATTACAAAACCTACGGACTGGACGATATCCTCTCCTCTATCAAAAAAGCAAAGGAGAACGAAGACATAAAAGGCATTTACCTCCAAGCAACCTCACTGAGTGCAGGATTTGCTTCGTTGGAAGAAATCCGCAATGCACTGAAAGATTTCAAGGAATCGGGCAAATTCATCGTGGCTTACGGCGACGCCTATACACAGAGCCTTTATTACCTGTCCAGCGTGGCAGACAAAGTGATGCTGAACCCGAAAGGTATGCTTGAATGGAGAGGACTGGCAGCCACCCCGATGTTTGTCAAGGATTTATTGGAGAAAATAGGCGTGGAGATGCAAGTATTCAAAGTGGGTACATACAAATCCGCAGTAGAACCGTATATCTCTACTGAAATGAGCCCCGCCAACCGCGAGCAAATAAATGCATACCTGTCTTCCATCTGGGGAGAGATTACGGGAGCCGTTGCCGAATCGCGCAACTTGTCCGTAGAGACACTGAACAAGGAAGCCGACCGTATGCTGATGTTCTATCCTGCAGAAGAGAGTGTGAAAAGCGGGTTGGTGGACACCTTAATATATAAGAATGATGTACGTGATTATCTGAAAAGCCGGTTGGGCATTGACAAAGACGACAAGATGCCGGTACTGGGTATTCAAGATATGATAAACGTGAAGAAGAATGTACCCAAAGACAAGAGCGGAAACATAATTGCCGTATATTATGCCTATGGTGAGATTGACGGCGGTTCATCCGCCTCCACCGAAGAGAGCATCAACTCCGAAAAGGTCATCAGAGACTTGCGCAAACTGAAAGATGACGAAAATGTAAAAGCCGTAGTACTGCGTGTGAACTCTCCGGGCGGAAGCGCTTACGGTTCAGAGCAGATATGGTATGCCGTAGAGCAACTGAAAAAAGAGAAGCCGGTTATCGCATCCATGGGCGATTATGCTGCATCAGGCGGTTATTACATTTCCTGCAACGCCGACACCATCGTTGCCGAACCTACCACGCTGACCGGTTCTATCGGCATCTTCGGCATGATGCCCAATGCCAAAGGTCTGACCGGAAAACTCGGTGTGAACTTCGACGTAGTAAAGACAAACCCCTATGCCGACTTCGGCAACCTGACCCGCCCGATGAACGACGGCGAAAAGGGATTGATGCAAATGTACGTAAACAACGGTTATGAACTCTTCCTGACCCGCTGTTCCGACGGACGCGGCATCAGCATGGAAGAGCTGGACAAGATAGCGCAAGGCCGTGTATGGACCGGCAGCACCGCTAAGGAACTGGGACTGGTGGACGAACTGGGCGGTTTGGACAAGGCGCTGGAAATAGCCATCGCCAAATCGGGTGTGGACGCTTACACCATAATGAACTATCCGAAAAAAGAGGGTTTCTTGGAGAACCTGATGAATACAAATCCGGGAAATTACATCAAAGCACGTATGCTGAACGGCAAAATGGGCGATGTGTACCGCCAGTTCAGCATCATTGAGAATTTCGACAAGATAGACCGCATACAGGCACGTGTACCGTTTGAACTGAACATACAATAACTTTAGATGAGAGATGCATCCGTAAAAATACATCATTGGCTATATCCCCTGTCCTGGCTTTACGGGACAGGGGTGTGCTTGCGAAACAAACTCTTTGACTGGGGCTGGCTCCGGTCAAGGAGTTTTGACGTTCCTGTGATATGCGTCGGCAACCTTGCCGTAGGCGGAACGGGCAAGACGCCGCATACGGAGTATCTGATAAAGCTATTACAGAATGAGGGCATAAATGTAGCTACACTGAGCCGCGGCTACAAACGAAAAAGCAAAGGCTACGTACTGGCAACCGTCGAGAGCAGTGTGCGGAAAATCGGTGACGAACCGTATCAGATAAAGAGCAAGTTCCCCAACATACGGGTAGCGGTAGACGAAGACCGCTGTCACGGCATTGAACAGCTACTGAAATTGGAAAATCCCCCTGTGAACGCCATACTGCTGGATGATGCTTTCCAGCATCGCCACGTAAAGGCGGGGATGAATATTCTGCTGACCGACTACCACCGTCTGTTGTGCGATGACGTATTGCTTCCTGCAGGCAGGCTTCGCGAGCCTGCAAGCGGTAAGAACCGCGCACAGATAGTTATCGTCACAAAATGCCCTGACGACATCAAGCCGATAGACTTCAACATCATCACCAAACGGCTGCATCTGTATCCGTATCAGCAATTGTATTTCTCCAGATTCCGCTACGGCTCACTGATGCCGTTGTTCCCCGAGAAGGCAAAAGAAAGATTTTCGTGCACAGGAGACGAACAGGTACTGCTTGTAACAGGTATCGCCTCCCCTGCCCCGCTGGCGGAGGAGGTGAAATCATATACCCCCAACGTCAACCTATTGGAGTTCGGCGACCATCATGATTTCAGCACGAAAGACTTACAACTGATAAAAGAACGGTTTGCACAGTTGGAGGGAAGTAAGAGACTGATTATCACGACAGAGAAGGATGCTACACGATTAAAGGAGCATCCCGCCCTGAGCGAGGAGCTGAAACCGTATATTTATGTGCTCCCCATTGAGATTGAGTTTTTGCAAAATCAACAATATATATTTAACCAAAACATTATTGGCTATGTTAGAACGTATTCAAGAAACTGCAACTTATCTGAAAGGTAAGATGCACACGCAGCCTGAGACAGCAATTATCCTCGGAACCGGACTTGGCAGCCTTGCAGGCGAGATTACCGAGAAGTATGAAATAAAATATGAGGATATTCCCAACTTCCCCGTTTCGACGGTAGAGGGACATAGCGGCAAACTGATTTTCGGCAAGCTGGGTGATAAAGATATTTTGGCCATGCAGGGGCGTTTCCATTTCTACGAAGGATATTCCATGAAGGAAGTAACTTTCCCCGTACGTGTGATGCGCGAATTGGGTATCAAAACCTTATTCGTTTCTAACGCCAGCGGTGGCACGAATCCTGATTTTGAAATCGGCGACTTGATGATTATCACCGATCACATTAACTTCTTCCCCGAACACCCGTTGCACGGCAGGAACATTCCATACGGCCCGCGCTTTCCGGATATGAGCGAAGCATACGACAAAGAACTTATCCGCAAGGCGGATGCCATCGCTGCTGAAAAAGATATCAAGGTGCAGCACGGCGTGTACATCGGCACGCAAGGCCCTACGTTTGAAACTCCGGCGGAATACAAGATGTTCCGTATTCTGGGTGCGGATGCAGTGGGTATGTCTACTGTTCCCGAAGTAATCGTAGCGAACCATTGCGGCATCAAAGTATTCGGCGTATCGGTAATCACGGACTTGGGCGTGGAAGGCAAGATTGTAGAAGTCTCTCACGAAGAGGTGCAGAAAGCCGCAGATGCCGCACAGCCGAAAATGACGGAGATTATGAGGGAATTGATTAACAGAGCGTAAATAAACAGTTGAAAGTTGCTATGCAGTGTAAAGCACGTAATAGCTATTAACTTTCAACTATCAACTAATAAAGAATGGGAACAGAAATAGCAACTCTCGGTGAGTTCGGTCTCATCCGCCATCTGACCGAGGGTATTGAATTAAAGAACAAATCAAGTCAATACGGTATCGGCGACGATGCTGCTGTCCTCTCCTACCCGGCGGACAAAGAGGTGCTGGTCACCACCGATTTATTGTTGGAGGGTGTACATTTCGATTTAACGTATGTACCTTTAAAACATTTGGGATATAAATCTGCCATCGTAAACTTTTCCGATATATATGCCATGAATGGTACACCTCGGCAAATCACCGTTTCGTTGGGCCTGTCCAAGCGTTTCAGCGTAGAAGATATGGAAGAATTGTATGCCGGAGTCCGTCTCGCCTGTGAGGAATATGGAGTGGATATTGTAGGCGGCGACACGTCTTCTTCCTATACAGGGCTCACTATCAGCATCACTTGCATTGGTGAAGGTGAGAAAGGAAAAATTGTTTACCGCAACGGTGCCAAAGAGACTGACCTTATCTGCGTTTCCGGTGACTTAGGCGCAGCCTATATGGGATTACAATTATTGGAACGGGAAAAAAGCGTCCTCAAAGGCGGTGACAAAGATTTGCAACCCGACTTCACAGGCAAAGAATATCTACTGGAACGACAACTGAAGCCGGAAGCCCGTCGTGACATTATTCAAAAGTTGGCAGAAGAGGGTATTCTGCCTACTTCCATGATGGACGTTTCCGACGGCCTGTCATCGGAATTGCTGCATATCTGCACGCAAAGCAAAGTTGGTTGCCGCATTTATGAGGAGCATATCCCTATCGACTACCAAACGGCTGTTATGGCAGAGGAATTCAATATGAATCTGACAACTTGCGCCCTCAACGGTGGCGAAGATTACGAGCTCCTGTTCACCGTCCCCATTGCCGACCACGAAAAAGTATCTGAAATAGAAGGTATCAAGCTGATAGGACATATCACTAAACCGGAATTGGGATGCGCCCTTATCACCCGTGACGGACAGGAATTTGAACTGAAAGCACAAGGATGGAATCCACTCAAAGAGGAAACTGAAAATCCGAGTGAGGAACTGTAAAAGTTAGTGCTTACAAATTTTTTCTGCATTTTTTCTAAAGTAATAAACGCTGATACTTAGCTATATAAGCTTTTATCAGCGTTTTTTATTCCTAAACCGCTTGCATAGTCCAAAACTTTCACTACCTTTGCAACCGCAAAAGAGATAGAAATGGTGCCATAGCTCAGTTGGTAGAGCAAAGGACTGAAAATCCTTGTGTCCCCGGTTCGATTCCTGGTGGCACCACTTAGAAGAAAAGCAAAAGACAGTAAAATCCTGATTTCCAAACGAAATCGGGATTTTTTGTTTTCCGAGAGGACGCAAAAAACGGCAGAATATTACAGTTGCTGGTGTTCCAAAAGGTGGAGCAAAAGAGGTGGAGCGCAAATCTCCACCGAATAAGATTACTTCTCTCTGATTTGCAACATTTTGCGTATCAAGAAAGCGTGCATGGTTTCCTACTTTTGTACAACGAAAAACTGTAGGAACATGAAAAGAGACTCATTCAACGTGCTTTTCTTTATCAAGAAAGCCAAACTGCTGAAAAACGGAGAAGCCTCCGTGTGTATGCGCATCACGGTGAACGGTGCGCGAGTGGAAAACAATATCCGCAAGAGCATCGAACCAGCCTTGTGGAATCAGGCGAAGGAGTGCGCCAAAGGCAAGAGCCGTAAATCCTGCGACTTGAATGCTTATATCGAGGAAGCAAGAATCAAACTCCACCAGACTTTCAATGAACTGGAAGAACAAGGGCAATTCATCACCGCTCGCCTGTTGCAAGAAAAGTTCTTCGGACAAGACAAAGCCTCTGAAGCTATCCGTACACTTATCGGAACCATGCAGGAGCATAACGACCAATGCCGTGAACTTGTCGGAAAGGACTATGCGCTGATTACCGTCCGCCGTTATGAAAGTTGTAAGCGTTATCTTGCAGAACTTATCAAACTGAAATACGGCAAGGAGGATTTGCCATTATCGGAAGTCAATGGAGAGCTGGTACGCTCTTTTGAATTCTATCTCAAAACGGAAAAGGAGTGCCAGCAGAATACGGTTATCCGCTACATGAAGTGCTTGAAGAAGATAACCAATCTTGCGCTTGCTAACGAATGGATTACCAAAGATCCGTTCATCGGCATCAAGTTTCATGAGAAAGAGGTTATCCGTGAGTTCTTGACAATGGATGAACTACTCACGATCTATCACAAGGAGTTTTCGTTAGAGCGTATCACTATTGTCCGTGATGTTTTCACCTTTGCGGCATTCACCGGATTAGCATTCATAGACGTACAACAACTGGCACCGGAACATATCGTGGAGGATTCTAATGGCAACCTATGGATTCGCAAACCTCGGCAAAAGACGAAGAACATGTGTAACATTCCTTTGCTTGATATTCCATTGGAGATTCTCCGTAAATATGCGGAACATCCAGCTTGCCAAAAGAAAAACAGACTGCTGCCAGTCCCCTGCAATCAGAAGATGAACAGCTATCTGAAAGAAATCGCAGACTTATGTATGATAAACAAGACCTTGACCACACATGTAGCCCGGCACTCGTATGCGACCTCTGTATGTCTCGCCAACGGTGTGAGCATAGAGAATGTGGCAAAAATGCTCGGCCATTCCAATATAAAAATGACGCAGCACTATGCACGTGTGTTGGATTCCTCCATTTTGCGCGATATGAATAATGTAAAGAACGTAATGTCTAAAGTTATGCGATAGATATGGATAGAGGAATAATAACAATCAGTGAAACAGGTGTAGTCACCATACCGACTGCACCCGTGTGGATGACCAAGTTCGAGATAGCCGACCTGTTCGGGGTGTTCTCATGCGATCTCCGCAAGGCGATTCATACCATTTACAAGAGCAAAGAACTGAACGAATTTGACACGATGAAATATCTCAAGCAACCGGATGGCATCAGTTACGATGTCTATAACATTGAAGTGATTATAGCCGTTGCATTCAGGATATGCAGTAAAGAGAGTATTTTGTTCAGGCAGTGTATAATCAATAAAATGAGTGCAACCAAAGCAACATCTATAATAACATTGTTTGTTTCCTGTGGCAGAGGCGACAACCGATGGTATAGTTGAGGTTCATTCCGTCAGCCACTCGTTCCCGATGTACGGATGCAAAGGTAGCGTATGGCTTGATGGCAGCGGCAAGGTTGGGCGGCAGAGCCGTTTCGGGCGGAATCTTCCTCCTGCGGAGCGTATTCAGCCCGAAAACCTTGCCACTGCCTGCCATACGCTTGAAGAGCATCCGGCAACGGAAACAAGCGACTGATGGGAAATCAGAAGACAGGAAAGAGGAACAGCTTACAGACGAAGCGGGATTTTAATGCTCCATCCGTAAGCCGTTCCTTTTTCTTTTTGCCGAAAGTCCGTTGTTAACACAATCACAGGGCAGACGGCAAACTGCGCTCCTTCAAGAAAATCAGGTTGCCATCAATCGGTAAGCGGAGCGGTAGCCGTCAGCCAGCATCCTTTCAATGTCGGATTCACGGTAGAGGATTTTACCGCCTAACTGGATATAGGCTATGCGCCCTTCGTTGCGGTAGTCCTGAAGTGTCCGGCGGCTCACTTTCAGCCGTGCCGACACCTCCTTGTCGGTGAAGAAACGCTCTCCGTTCAGTGTCAGTCGGTAATTGGCGGTCAGATGCTCGAAGCTGTCCAAAAGACGGTCAAGACTGCCCATGAAGTGGATTATCCACTCGTTGTCCTTGCTAATCAGTTCATTCATGTTATTTTGGATTTAGTGGGTATTGTTATTTTACTTCGTTCATTTCATCAAGTTTATATAGTTCTTCCTTTGAACTTTGCATCTTTGCGCCTGTCCTCCACAACGGAAGCAATGCGCTGTACGTCATCGGGACGGTAGTAGGTCTTGTGGTTTATCTGCGAGTAAGCCAGCGTCCCATTGTCCCGAAGCGTCTGCAATGTGCGTGCGCTGATGTTGAGCATTCGGCAAACGTCCTGATTGTCCATCCACTCTCCCATTGTCTTCTCTCCGTGCCTCTGACAGATGATATCCATGCGACTGACGAAACAGTCGAACTTGGCGACCATCGCCTCAAAAGTCTTTCTTTCAATTGATACGATTTCCATATACATAACTTTTTATTGTTACTGTTTTCTTTTGCTACAAAGGAATATATAATCTACTGCCTTGCAATGGATTTTCAAAAAGTGGCAGCGTGTTGCGCCGATACGGCAGCCATTGTCTGGGGAGATTATACAGAAACGGTTCTTTTCGCATGAATGCCGTCCAAACGGAAAGGTTGGCTATTTCATAATCCGCTTATTTAATATATATGGTTGTGTGTTGAAACAAAGTTTTGGTTGTTTGGAGAGTGACAACATTACGTCATGAAATCATTAAATCAATGTATCATCAAATTGCCGGACAACCATTGTTTTATTTTCTTCAATACTCGTTTTGGCAGGTATTCGATAAATCCTTTTGATAAGTGTTTGAATTTCTCGTTTTTCATGTATTCCGGTTTTTCATTTTTTGAATTATTGTCCACTTGAATAAGAAAATGATTGAACCTGCATTTCGACAAGTGGCAGTATATTGCGCTGATAGGCAGCCATTGTCCGATTCAAACCTCTGTCCGATACTGTATTAAGAGCGTAACTTTGCACCCAAACGGTAAGGGTCCCGCAGATGGAGCAATCCGGAGTTTGAAAAGTATTATTCCAATCCGACAAGCGGAGGATTCTTGTGTCCTCAAAGACACAGCAAGGTATATTTTCAGTTACTCGAATGATTCCGAGTAACTGAAAATCCCAGCACTGCCGTGGGCAGAATTATCCTCCGCAGTCGGATAATTTCGGGGTTCCTTAATCAAAGATTAAACAATGGACAAGCCATAAAATTAAAAGAATAAGAAGAATGAAAAAGAAGAGCAAGTACGGGAGAAATCCCAAGTTGAATCCGAAGACGCACTGCGTGATGGTGCGCTTCGATGATGTGGAGTGGAACAGGTTCCTGACGATGTACGAGGAATCGAACGTGTATGCGAAAGCCGTCTTTCTCAAGGCGCATTTCTTCGGACAGAAATTCAAAGTGTTGAAGGTGGACAAGGTGATGTTGGAATACTACACCAAGCTGTCCGACTTTCATGCCCAGTTCCGCGGCATCGCTACGAACTACAATCAGGTCGTTAAAGAGTTGCGCATCCACTTTTCGGAGATGAAGGCGATGGCGTTGCTCTACAAGTTGGAGAAACATACCATCGATCTTGTGAAACTGAGCCGGGAGATTGTGGAACTTTCAAAGGAGATGTATGCCAAGTGGGAACAACAGAAAGGATAAATTCCATTGTACACCTAAAAAATACGGTAGATACACAACCCTGTGAAATAACGCGAAACGCCGAGAATTTCATAGGGTCCGGCATATCATCATCGGACGTTCGGAACTATATGCGAAAGATGGGAATCGACCGAAAGGATTGAAAATATAATTCTTATCATAGAAACGACTTTGTCATTATGCACAGTCGTTTCTATGTTTCATTTACCTCTTTTTACTTCGTAACCAACACGAAATTGCTATTTTTGTAAAATGATTCAAGAAGAATTCGATTTTTACAGACCATGTAAGCTATTGCAACCTTACGTGAGATATTATTGGGTATTCAAAAGTAACCAGTTTTTGAATACCCTGACTTTTCCTATCGGTTGCTCTCAAATCATTTTCCATAAACAAGCACCGTTATATATCCCTGAACTAAATGTTACACAAGACAAACTGACTGTGAGCGGACAAGTTAATTTCTCGTCACACCTATATGCAGACGGAAATATAGAAATGATAGTGGTCGTATTCCACCCTCACGCCATGAGTATGTTTCTGAACATACCGACATCGCTCTTTTACAATCAAGAAGTGTCCGGTTACAGCCTTGAAAACAAAAGTTTGAATGAACTGGCTACACGAATATTCGACTGTGAGAATAATTCTATTTGCATAAGCTATATAGAAAAATGGCTGTTGTCACAAATTGCCGATAATTTAGCTGATACCACATACAGAATTAAAAGGATAGATGCCGCCATACAGCGAATATATATTACTCCGCAAATCTCTGTAAACGAATTATCTTCCATTGCCTGCCTAAGTAAAAAACAGTTCGAGCGGTTGTTTCATTCATTTGTAGGCATCAATCCCAAGGAATATACCCGTATCGTCCGCTTCCAAAAGGCTTTGGCGCAGATGCAGCATCAAGCGGGCAAAGAAATCAACCAGGCACAAATAGCATACGCCAGCGGCTATGCCGATCAGTCGCACTTTATCCGGGAGTTCAAGAAATTCTGCGGATATACGCCCGTGTCTTTGCTGAAAGTATCAAATCCATATTCCGATTTGTTCACCAATCCCGTATAAATGTCCCGTTTGTTCTATCCGAGGTCAAGCGCTTCTCCTACTTTTGCTACCTGATTCATTGAACGAAAATAGCATTAAGTATGAAAGAAGTAAATCCCCAAGAAACCAGCCGGGCATACGCCTTTGAAATGTGGATGAACGCACCCATGCCGATGGTGACGTTCTTTAAGACACTTAACGTGTCACGCCTTGCGAAAATCAGCCGGAAATCGGGCATGAAGTTTAATATGTTGATGTGCTGGTGTATCGGCAAAGCCGCAAGGGACGTGAAAGAATTTTATATGCTGCCCGTTGGCGGTAAACTGATGCAGTACGACACCATTGCAGTAAACACCATTGTCGCCAACAGAAAGGGCGAGGTAAGTTCGTGTGATATTCCTTTCTGCGATGATTTATCTTTATTTAATCAACACTATCTGCGACTTACCAAACAAGTGGCTGAAAGTTGCGTCAATCACGACTTGACGGAAAGCATGGTTATCGGAACTTCCGCATTGGCACAATATGAAATAGACGGGGCTGTCGGGATGTATAGCGGCATTTTTAATAATCCGTTCCTCATTTGGGGCAAATACAAGCGCCGCCTGCTGAAAACGACACTTACCGTTTCTTTCCAGTTCCACCACACGCAAATGGACGGGGCGCACGCTTCCCGCTTTTTAGACGGGGTTCAGAAAGAAATTGATAAATTGAGAATATAAGTTCAGGGAAAAACGCTATCTTTGCAGAACTAACAGAAAAATAAATAGTTGTTCAACAATATGAAATGGCAGTTGTGCATATAGCTACGCTCAACGAATAGCACTTCCAATTATTGCTATTCAGCAATAGACAGGCTTATGTTTTTAAGTTTGCCTGTCATTGTTTTGTCATTATCCCTTATTATAAATCTATAAGATTGTCGTGCTGCTTAAAGCGGCAGGATGTATTGTATCATATTGGTTTGAACAAATGAATTATACCTATAAGAAAATCTGGCTCATCGCTTTTCCTGTAATGATGAGCATCCTTATCGAACAACTGATAAATATTACCGATGCTTTGTTTTTAGGGCATGTGGGTGATGTGGAACTGGGCGCATCTGCCCTTGCCGGAATATGGTTCTTGGCAATTTATATGCTTGGCTTCGGGTTCAGTTTAGGGTTGCAAGTGGTAATTGCCCGCCGTAACGGAGAACAGCAGTATGCGGAAACGGGAAAAACGTTCTTTCAGGGATTGTTTTTCTTGCTAATACTGGCGGTACTCCTCTGTCTGCTATCCAAGATATTTTCTCCCGTTCTGTTGAAACATCTGATAACTTCGGATGATGTTTATAATGCGGTTATCCGCTATTTGGATTGGCGTATTTGGGGATTGTTGTTCTCTTTCCCGTTCCTTGCGTTACGCTCGTTTTTGGTAGGCATCACACAGACAAAAGCTCTGAACATGGCAGCTTTCACTGCCGTACTGATGAACATTCCGATGAACTGGCTCCTGATATTCGGCTTAGACATGGGTATATCGGGAGTGGCTATCGCATCTTCATTTGCCGAAATGTGTTCGCTGGCTGTATTGGCTGCATATATGTTTCGGCACATTGATAAAAAAGCATATGGCTTATACTGGCATATTGATATAACTATATTGAAAGAGGTATTTTCTATCTCGGTATGGAGTATGCTCCAGTTCTTTACAAGTGTAGCCATTTGGTTTCTGTTCTTCGTGGCTATCGAACGTTTGGGAGAAACAGAATTGGCTGTATCGAACATTGTAAGAAGTGTTTCCGCACTGTTTTCCGTTATCGTCAATGCGTTGGCTGGTGTCACCGGTTCTTTGGTGAGTAACCTGATTGGAGCAGGTGAAAAGAAACAAGTTTTTCCGCTTTGCCATAAGATTATCCGTTTAGGATATGCAATAGGCATTCCATTGATTGTTTTTGCGTTGTTCTTTCACCAGCACATTATAGGGGCTTATACGGAAAATCCCGCTATCATACAGCTTGCATGGCCGCCTTTTCTTGTCATGCTATTGAATTACTTCTTTGCACTACCCGGTTACGTCTATCTGAATGCTACAACAGGAACGGGAGCGACTCGGACGGTATTCATTTTTCAGGTGATAACTACTATTGCTTATCTGTTCTGCTTATGGGGATTAGATTTTTGTGATGCTCCATTAGCGGCATATTGGGCAGTGGAATACTTATACGTAATGCTGCTTGGTACACAAGCCGTCATTTATCTTAAATATAAACAATACTAAGAACTGAAAATTATGATGAACAAGATATATCCCCGCAAGGGTGACACGCAAACCGTTTATTTGAATGCTGTCGTAAAAGACCCGTCTATCGAAATAGGCGACTATACCATTTACAATGACTTTATTTCAGACCCGTGTCTGTTTGAGCAAAACAACGTATTGTATCATTATCCCATTAACCACGAACGGCTGATAATTGGAAAGTTCTGTTCTATTGCTTGTGGAGCAAAATTTCTGTTCAACTGTGCCAACCATACCCTGAAATCACTATCGACTTACACGTTCCCGCTGTTTTATGAAGATTGGGAATTGGATAAGGCAAATGTGGCTTCCGCTTGGGACAACAAAGGCGACATCGTAATAGGCAATGATGTATGGATAGGCTATGAAGCCGTTATTATGGCTGGTGTCCATATCGGTGACGGGGCTATTGTTGGTACAAGGGCGGTTGTGACGAAAGATGTTCCGCCCTATACCATTGTAGGTGGTATCCCCGCAAAGGAGATACGAAAGCGGTTCAGTTCTGATATAATAGAACAGATGCAGACTTTGAAATGGTGGAACTGGTCGGTAGATAAGATACGGGAATTTTTGCCTTATCTGAAAGATGGACGTTGGGATAAATTACAGGCAGTATGAAATCAATCAAGAATCTAATTTCACTCGGCTATTTGCTGATGGCATTATTGGTTATCGGCATAATGTATATTTGGTATAAAGAATGGTGCGATTTAGAGAAATTGGAAGTTCAAAATCGTCATATAGATACTTTTCGCCAAGAATCGCACAAAATATTTGTTCTTCTTATTGAACTTTCTTTATCGGGCGAGACAGTATTGGAATGGGAATATGCAGATTTGGAACATTACCATTATCAACGAATGGCAATGGACAGTATGCTATGCCGTTTCAAAACGATTTATCCGACAGAGCGCATAGACAGTGTACGCCATCTTCTTGAAGATAAGGAACGACAAATGCGTCAAATCGTGCAGGTATTTGAACAGCAACAAGCCACCAATGATAAGATCACTCGTCAAGTACCCATAATCGTACAGAAAAGTGTACAGGAACAGCCGCAAAAACCGAAGCGGAAAGGATTTCTCGGCATATTCGGCAAGAAAGAAAAGCCAAAGCCAACCGTGACCACAACAATGCTCCGTTCCCTCAACCGGAACATGATAGCCGAGCAACGGGCGCAAAGCCGCCGTCTGTCGGAACACACCGACAGCCTTGCTGCACGGAATGCAGAACTTAACCGTCTGTTACAAGGTTTGATTTGCCAAATAGACAGGAAAGTACAAGCCGACCTTCAAAAGCGAGAAACAGAGATAGCCGCAATGCGTGAGCAATCATTTATACAAATCGGCGGCTTGACAGGGTTCGTTCTTCTTCTATTAATCATTTCATATATCATAATTCACCGAAATACTAACCGTATCAAGCGGTACAAACGGGAAACGACAAATTTAATCAAACAGCTACAACAAGCGGTAGAGAAAAACGAGGCACTGATAGCCTCCCGCAAGAAAGCGGTACATACTATCACGCATGAACTGCGCACGCCGCTGACAGCGATAACGGGTTATGCCGGAATGGTGGAAAAAGAGAATGACATAGAACGAATCGGGCGTTATATCTGTAATATCCGGCAATCCTCCGACCGTATGCGCGAAATGCTCAACACCCTGCTGAGTTTCTTCTGCTTGGATAACGGCAAGGAGCAGCCGAATATTTCTCCTTGCCGGATTTCGGCAATCACGCACATTCTTGAAACGGAGTTTACGCCCATCGCCATGAACAAGGGGCTGGCTCTTGCCATAACCAATCAAACGGATACAGTCGTCCTGACCGACAAGGAACGTATCCTGCAAATCGGCAATAACCTGCTGTCAAACGCCATCAAGTTCACGGAGAACGGTGGCGTTTCTCTGACAACAGACTACGATAACGGTGTCCTGAAACTTATCGTCGAAGATACGGGCACAGGTATGACCGAAGAGGAACAGCAACGGGTGTTCAGCGCGTTTGAGCGTCTGGCAAACGCCGCTGCAAAAGACGGCTTCGGACTGGGACTTTCCATCGTTCAGCGTATCGTGACAATGCTCGGCGGCACGATATGGCTGGAGAGCGAGAAAGGCAAAGGTAGCCGTTTTACGGTGGAAATACCCATGCAGACAGCCGAAGAACTGCCGGAACAGATAAATCAAACACGGATTCATCATGACCGTACATTCCACGATGTGATAGCCATCGACAATGACGAGGTATTGCTCCTTATGTTGAAAGAAATGTATGCCCAAGAAGAAATACATTGCGATACCTGCACCGATGCTGCGGAACTGATGGAACTGATACGAAAAAAGGAATACAGCCTGCTTCTGACGGATCTGAACATGCCGGAAATCAACGGTTTCGAGCTGTTGGAACTGCTACGCACCTCCAACGTTGGCAATTCAAAGACTATCCCGGTAGTCGTGACAACCGCTTCGGGCAGTTGCAGCAAGGAGGAACTTATGGAACGTGGTTTCTCCGGTTGCCTGCTCAAACCGTTCTCCATATCGGAACTGTTGGAGGTTTCAGACAAATGCGCCATGAAAGGCAACCGGAATGAAAAGCCGGATTTCACCTCCCTGCTGTCATACGGGAATGAAGCCGTCATGCTGGAGAAACTGATAACGGAAACTGAAAAGGAAATACAGTCGGTCAGGAATGCAGAACAACGGAAAGACCTTCAGGAACTGGACGCCCTGACACACCACCTGCGCAGCTCGTGGGAGATACTCCGTACCGACCAACCGTTAAGGAAACTTTATAAACTGCTTCATTGTGATGGTACACCTGACGATAAAACAATTGGCAATGCTGTAAAAGCTGTACTGGATAAGGGTTCGGAAATCATCCGGCTGGCAAAAGAAGAAAGGAGAAAATACGAAAATGGATAAGACAAAAATCATCGTGGTGGAGGACAACATCGTGTATTGCGAGTTTGTCTGCAACCTGCTGGCACGCGAGGGATTCCGCACCGTGCAGGCTTTCCACCTCTCGACAGCGAAGAAATATCTGCAACAAGCCACAGACGGTGACATCGTGGTTTCCGACCTGCGCCTGCCCGACGGCAACGGTATCGACCTGCTGCGCTGGATGCGCAAGGAGGGCAGGATGCAGCCCTTTGTCATTATGACCGACTATGCCGAAGTGCATACGGCGGTTGAAAGCATGAAACTCGGCTCGCTGGACTACATACCCAAGCAGCTTGTGGAAGACAAACTCGTCCCCCTGTTCCGTACCATATTAAAAGAACGAAATATCGGACGAAGCCGTATGCCTCTGTTCTCGCGTGACGGCTCGGCGTTTCAAGCCATCATGAAGCGGATAAGGCTGGTAGCACCAACCGACATGAGCGTGCTGATATTCGGTGAGAACGGCACGGGCAAGGAGCATATCGCCCACCTGCTGCACGACAAGGGCAAGCGGGCAGGAAAGCCGTTCGTTGCTGTGGACTGCGGATCGCTCACCAAAGAGCTTGCGCCGTCGGCTTTCTTCGGACACGTCAGAGGGGCGTTCACGGGTGCGGACAGTGCCAGGAAAGGTTATTTCCATGAGGCGGAAGGCGGCACGCTGTTTTTGGACGAGGTGGGCAACCTCGCACCGGAAACCCAGCAGATGCTTCTGCGTGCCATACAGGAACGGAGATACCGTCCGGTAGGTGACAGAACTGACCGTAGTTTCAATGTCCGCATCATCGCCGCCACCAACGAGGATCTGGAGAAAGCGGTCAATGAAAAGCGTTTCCGGCAGGATCTATTATACCGCCTGCATGACTTCGAGATAACCGTCCCGCTGTTGCGCGACTGTCAGGAGGACGTCATGCCTTTGGCTGAGTTCTTCCGTGAAAATGCAAATCAGGAACTGGAATGCGATGTCATCGGCTTTGACGGAGAAGCCCGAAAGACATTGCTGACCCATGCGTGGCCGGGCAATGTCCGCGAGCTTCGTCAGAAAATCATGGGCGCGGTGTTGCAGGCACAGACGGGTCTTGTCACGAAAGAGCATCTGGAACTTGCCGTGACGAGGGCGACCTCACCCGTCAGCTTCGCCCTGCGCAGCGATGCGGAAGACAAGGAGCGTATCTTACGCGCGTTGAAGCAGGCGAACGGGAACCGCAAGGTTGCCGCCGAACTGCTCGGGATAGGACGCACGACGCTGTACAACAAACTGGAAGAATATGGATTGAAGTATAAATTTCAGCAACCATAGCCAGTAATTCACTGGATTTGTATGATTTTGATTATCAGAATTTGGTTAATTCTCAAAATAATATTATCTTCGTATTGAGCTGTTTGAAATGATTGGGAATCATGCAAAATGATGAAGACAGGTGGTTTCTAAACCATTACCTATATCTCTATTATTAGCTTGTAATTTATTGATATCAATCATACATTAGTTAGTGCAACAAATGTGAAACAGCAAAATGTAAACAAATATATTAAATCCAATTTTTTCAGAATACTCTTGTTTTTTGGAAGAGGAACAATGCAAGTGTCACAAGACGTTTTTCGTTTTGTTCCATTACAAAACTTTACAGATGAATCTTATATTGATTGGAGCAAAAGTATTTCTGAGATAGATACACAACTCTATGCTAAATACAAACTATCAGATGAAGAGATTTCATTCATTGAATCAATGACAAAATAATATAATATCATTTTATCAAGAATAAAGCTATGATAGAGAATGTCATAATGCTAAATAGAAAGATTTACCCCTGCTCAGATAACTGTAGCAGAGGCAAATTCCTAAAAAAAGGACTCCTCTCTCTTATTCATTACAAAATATAAAAATAGTAAATCACAATAGTATAATTTTAGCGTTCACTTTAAATTGAACGCCATTTTTTAATCACCTTTTTTGTGATTGTGAGGTTTAAGAGATGGCGTATTGCCAGGAGTCTTCTTATTATCCCTTTGCCTTCTGTCTGGTTTACCTGTTGACACGGCAATTCTTTTAGGACCAGGTTTTATGCCCATAATCATTAAAATAAAGTGACGGCTCGGCTTTTTTACAATATTACTTGCATACTTTTAAACGAATTATTACTTTTGCAGCCTATTAATGTTATACTCATTACCTATAGCCATCGTTCTTCAGGGATAATAATTCGCCTTGTTGGTTATCGCTTTGCTATATAACGATAACAACATTAATTGTTTTGATGATTTGAAAGTTCTAGCAGGTTTGACATACCTGCCAAAACTTTCATCATTAAAAATTAAGCGTATTGGATTAGTCTCCAAGTTACCGCTTTACCACAGTAGGGAGGCATTGTGTTGCCTTTCGCAATAGGTGCCGTCGTTGTAGGAAAGCCATCAACTTTCCAAACACCACTTACTGGACATTTTTCTCCTGTTTTTGCTGTCATATTATATATGATTTAGTGAATATTTGTAGGCACCTGACCAGCCATACTTGGCCACTTATTTAAAGGATAAGTATCCTCCAAGTAGAACTTGGTATAAACATCTTCCAAGACTCCCCCCCCTTGGAAGATGTTTTCGTTTGCAAATATATGACTTTTTTTCAATATCACAAATAGTTTACCGAAAAAAACTCAACTACAGACAATATATTATCATATATTCACCCTTTCGGCCCTATTAATTACTGAATTTCCCTACAATAAACAACACAGAAAAACACAAAATAAGAAAAGACCTCCTGATAAATAAAAACGAGTTAATATGTTCCTTGCAGCCCGGTACTTATTGTTCCTACCCGGTTTTAGAGTAGAAAACCTTAAGGATGATAGCAAGAAACGCCTTCAGAACACCTAGATTGTAATAGACCGACTTGTGTAACAAACTTTAAATCAAATATTGTCCCCACTATACAAGCGTCAGTTTCCTAAAACAAATTACGGTTATCCCCCCCCCAAAAAAAGAGGGGGGGGACGTGATGCCCTGCGGAGAACACAAAAGATAGTGGATGAAGATAAGTACGTAGTTGACTTCGACCTCGAACGCTTCTTTGACATGGTAAGTCATAGTAAACTAATAAAAATACTCAGTCGCGGCGTAAAATATGGAAAGGTGTAATAAATCTGATACACAAATATCTGCGTAGTGACATAATAAACGAAGAATTGTTCGAAATGAGCACCCAAGAGAGTCCCCCAAGAGGTTCTTTAAGTCCTCTACTGGGGAATATCATACCAATGAACTGGATAGGAACCTGAAAGATGTGAACATCCTATTACTTATTAAGCAAACGCTGCGCTGATATTCAGTAAATCCAAACGTAGTGTCCAATGTGTAAAGGAGTCAATAACTCGGTTCATAGAAAGCAAACTCTTCCTTAAAGTGAACCGTAAAAAGATTGTTGTATCGTATGTAAGAAAAGTAGAGTTCTTGGAATATCCTTTTTATGTAATGAGGAGAGAATGCCTTCCGAGTATACATCTTTAATTAAGATGAAAGCCAAACTCTAAGAGTTACCAAGTCTGTAATGGGGTACGAAATTAGGAAGTAGAAGCTCATTATATAAGAGTATAGACTGAATATTATATCTTACATAGATAAAACGTCTCGGTATTGATGCAAACGAATGGTTAAGGCACTGGATATGTATGTGCATTTGGAAATGCATGGAAGAAAGTCAAGGCAAAAGTTACGCTTCTAAAGAAACGCAGTGTTCTTGACTGGTAAGCACATCGGAGAGAAACACTCCCTTGGTTATTGGCATGCAACACACAGTCAATTGCTTCTAATGACAAGTTGCGTAGGATTAGTTTGTGGAACTAATTGACTACTACCTCAAAATAGAAATCGCTGTATACCGAACAGTGCGTACGAAAGATAGTTTTCGAAATCAGAAAACAAAAGTAGAAAAAACATATCGGACACTGTCCAGAATTTTGTGTAAATGAAAACAGGATTCAGTTGTAAGTTTGTTCTTATATCTGGATTCTGTTTTCAAACATAAGCATAAATTGATTCATAATCAAGCCCCAGTTTGAAATAGGCATTGTCCATTTCTTTTCAATCTCCATAAGCGAAAGATATACGGTCTTTTTTACAGCATCGTCCGAAGGAAATGAAAGTTTTGATTTCGTGTACTTTCTGATTTTTCCATTCAGGTTCTCAATGAGATTGGTTGTGCAGATTATTTTTCTGATTTCCAGCGGGAATTGGAAGAAAACAGTCAAATCATCCCAGTTGTTTCTCCATGAAAGTATAGCATAAGGATACTTTCCTCCCCATTTCTTTTCCAGATTGTCAAGTTCTGTGGCTGCAACCTCTTTGTTGGGTGCATTATAGATATTCTTCATATCCGCTGTAAACTCTTTCTTATCCTTATAAACGACATATTTACAGGAATTTCTGATCTGATGTACCACACAGACTTGAGTGGATGACTGAGGGAATACACTGCGGATAGTATCCGTAAATCCATTCAGATTGTCGGTACAGGTAATCAGTATATCCTGCACTCCACGGGCTTTTAAGTCGGTCAGGACACCCATCCAGAAAGAAGAGCTTTCCGATTTGCCAACCCACATGCCAAGAACTTCCTTCAGGCCGTTCTGTTTCAGTCCGACGCAAAGGTAAACGGTCTTGTTTATGATCTTGCCGTTATCCCGTACCTTGAAGACAATACCGTCCATCCAGACTATCAGGCAAACAGGATCAAGGGGACGGTTCTGCCACTCCTGGGCAGCCTGATTGACTTTGTTGGTAATGATGGAAATGGCCGATGTAGAGAGCTCTATTTCATAAATCTCACGCATCTCTTCCTCTATGTCAGAAACGCTCATTCCTTTGGCGTATAGGGAGATAACGAGCTTTTCTATAGAAAGTCCACGACTTTCATGTTTGGGCACTGCTATCGGCTCAAACTGGCCGTTACGGTCACGTGGAATAGAAATGACAGACTCTCCATGTTCGGTCTGGATTTTCTTCGGATAACTGCCATTCCGGGAGTTGCCGGTATTGTTCCCTGTCACAGAATTCTTTTCATAGCCCAAATGGGCATCCATTTCGCCTTCAAGCATCTTCTCCAGCACCTGGGCATGCAACTGTTTCAGAAACTTGCTCACATCCGCTTCTGTCTTGAACTGGCTAAGGAACTCCTTGCTTAACACCTCATCGGGCACTACTTGATTCTTTTCTTTCATAATCTTCTTCATTTTGCAAATCTATAAAATAAAAAATACGAGACTCAAACTTGAATCCCGTATTTTCCATTTACACAAAATATTTTATAGTGCCACATATCGAGAACTTGCTTCCAAACAGACCTTTAAGGTGTTATTAGTTTTTATTGATTACAAATTGATTTCGCTTTTTTGATTAACATATGGATTTACCGAATGACGATACCCAACTATCTCATAGCAATAATTTTGTACATTCTCAACAGTTCTTCAAATAATGCTTCATCCATTTTGGGTAACTGCTCGTATACATTCATTTTGCTTACATAATGATGTAAACTAGAATTCTTATGCAGTAATGATAAATTAATAGATTGAACATGAGCAGAAGCAATGTCATCCTTTACCAAAAAACGGATAGAATCTCTTCTTATAATATCAAAATCCAATAAACTATAATCTTGAGTTGATATTATTAGTTGAGCATTTTGTGCCGCCCCTAAAAAAAATTTCAGTAGCTGATTCAACGTATTTCTTTGAACTCCACTACTATAATCATCTAAAATTATCGTTTTCTCTTTTCTAATAGCCTCATCTAATACAATTAAAAATCGAAGTATCTCCTTAGTGCCATCAGATTGTTCTGATAGCGGCAAACGCCCTCTTCTATTTCCTGTTTTTTTATCCAAACGATGAAACGTATTCACAATGTGTTTTTCCTCATCCATCCTAAACAGCATTCTTAACTCTGCTTCTTGTTTGTCCGACAATGACTTTAGTTTTTGCAATAACTCAGCAGGATACTCTACATCAATTTTCAATTTCTCATATGACATTATATTAGTATCTACAGATTTTAAAAACGAACAAATGACATTTTTTAATTGTTTGCTATTTTCTGTTTTATCATCAGGAAGTTCTTCATTTAAATCAACATCTTCTAAATCAACAATTTCAAAACCTTCCATAAAAAATAACAAATGTGAATTTAGCAACGCATGAGAAATATTCGTTTTAATAATAGTACTAAATACTGAATTATTTTTCAATAACGAACTGCTGATAATATAATTCTCATTATCACTAACTTGTATTTTATCTGTAAAGTCAACTTTTACGATGTCACTAACTTTATCATACCAACGATGAAATAGATTGATATTAGTTTTGGTTCGTAATTCATCTAAAATCTCCTCATATATAGCATATTTATCCCATTTAATACTATATAAATACCGTGAATCATTAATATGATATACTATCTCTATTTCAGATGGCTTGTTTAAACATTCTTCGTCAAAAGCAAATGGCCTATAACGTAAAGATTCATCTTTACGTTCACGAATTTGGGCAATAAGATACTGTAATGCATCAAATGCGCTCAGAATTTTACTCTTTCCAGCACCATTATTCCCTAATAAAAATACTAGTTTTAAGATATTTATCTTGTTTTGAGTCGTAAACCCACAAAAATTATTATCCAACATTCTATTACGCTCTTTTTTCGCCGTAAATAGAATTGTTGTACGCTCCTTAAAGCAATAAAAGTTTGTGACAGTTAATGATTCAATCATAAGATATACTTTTTTATATGTGCAAAGATAATCATTTTCGAGCAACCATGCAACACAAACAGAAAAAAACTCAAGAAAATATTCTTAAAAGGCTCTGTATTGTATTTTTTCGGTTACTAATTTGCCAATTCGATTAAGTTTATTACTTTTGTGTTACGAAATCATCCGCTGTAATGATAAGCAAAACACAGCAAGTCACTGGTGGAGCAAACGGAGGAGATTACAGTTGAGTAGCTTTTGAAAATTAGTGATATTCAGCCACTTGGAAACAAATTACGATTCCTGGTGGCACCACTTTTAAAAGACTTCAAATTTGGTAAATCCCTGAAAATTAAACATTTCAGGGATTTTCTTTTTCCTCAAACTCCCACATTTTTAGCAAAATTATGCAGTTCCGTTGGTCTAAATCGTGACCAATTTAGGTCTTGAAGAAATTGACCACGAATTGTATCATAAGTCATTGATTGTCTTATCGTTTAACTCTTGCTATTCTGCACGATTCAGTAACTTTAAACCATTAATTTTTAGAGTATGAAACGACAGACTTTTAATGTGCTTTTCTTTATTAGGAAAACCAAATTAAAGAAATCTGGTGAAACGCCCATCATGTTGCGCATTACAATTGAGGGGCAACTCACCGAATTACAACTCAAACGGGATGTAATGCCTACACAATGGAATCAAGCGAAAGAACGCTGTACCGGTAAGGATGCTACATCAATGGAGACTAACCGCTATCTCCAATCGGTCAAACTTCGATTGTTAGTCATTCATAGAGAAATGGAAGATGCAGGAAAACTTATCAATCCGATGGAAGTAAAACGTAGATTTCTCGGGCTGGATGAGAAACACCTGATGTTCTTTGAAGTTTTTCAGGAACATAACGACAAATGTCGTGAGTTGATTGGCAAGGATTACGCCAAAGTAACTATCTCCCGCTTTGATACTTGTTTACGGTATTTCAAAGAGATGGCTTTGAAAAAGTATCACCTAAAGGATATTCCCATGAAAGAAATAAGCCATGCCATCATTCAGGACTATATTCATTTCCTGAAAACAAGGAAGAACTTGCAGGAGAATACAGTAATCCGTTATATGAAGGTAGTGAAGAAAATCACCAACATGGCATTAGCGAATGATTGGATGGAAAAAGACCCGTTTATCAATATCCGTTTCCATGAGCAGGAAGTACACAAAGAGTTTCTAACCAAAGAAGAATTAGAAATCATGCAAAACAAAGTTTTTGATGTTCCTCGTTTAGATTTAGTACGTGATATTTTTCTATTCCAATGCTTCACGGGGTTAGCTTTCATAGATGTATCTGAATTAAAAGCAGAACATCTTGTATCTGATAATCAAGGGAATTTATGGATTAGGAAAGCAAGACAGAAAACTAAAGTCATGTGCAACATTCCTCTTTTGGATATACCTTTAGCCATATTGGAGAAATACAAAGGGTATCCACTGGCGAAAAAGAAAGGAACATTGTTACCCGTTCCATGCAACCAAAAGCTAAACAGTTATTTGAAAGAAATTGCTGATTTATGCGGTATTAAAAAGAATTTAACCACGCATACCGGACGGCATACATTTTCAACCGTTGTCGCTTTAGCCAACAATGTATCATTGGAAAATGTAGCCAAAATGCTCGGTCATACCAATACAAATATTTAACATTAGCAGGTACTACTAAAATAAATTCAAGCATAACTAATTGATTGTAAAACCATTACTGGGCAACTGTTAATCTAACAACAGATTAAGAAGTTTATATGTATGGCAAAATGGATATGGTATCTATGCAACGAGAGCAACAAATAATATATCTGCTGCTCTCTTAATCAATATGAATAAGTACCTTATTCCACTCTCTGATAAGAGCACTTCTGCCCTGTAGGTGTTACTCCATCAGATTCCAATTCCTGTACTGATAAAGTCATTGAATTAAGTAATAGAATATCACTGATAATCCATTCATCTTCATCGCTAAACATTTCATAGAGTTTGTTACCGTCTATCTTGTACTTACCCACTTCCTTATAAGAGCTATTTTCTGTACTTGTATATTCAAATGTACCATCACTCTTATAAGTAACATGGGTAGCAACTGCATCACCGCTTGTCATCCTCCATTTGCCAATAACAAGAGAAGCATAATCATCCTGTCCTTTGATTGTGCCATTATCAATATCTATTTCATAATTAAGTGTGTTCTTGTCTCCATCATAAGAGGTTATGGTAGCTTCAAATTTCCAAATATTAGTAGAACTGTCAGATAATTTGAAATCAACTTTATATTGGTCATTGTAGATAAAGTTTGATAGCTCCTTCAACTCAGTAAGCCAAATGCTCTGTTTTGTTGTACCATTCCATCTTCCAATAAAAGCCCCATCTTCGTCAAACCAACGATAGATAACTTCACTATGAGATAAGGGTGCATAAACTTCCACAGCATCCATTCCAACACCATCACCTGTTGGTATAGTGAATGCACAAATGCTGTCACCATCCAAAGTATAGCAATAATCTCTTATGAGTACACTATTGTCGTACCAATTGAAGACGTTGTCATCTCCAAGCCCTCTGATTTCTTTAGATTTACCATTGTTATAAAAGAGTGTACTATATAACGATGCTGTTGCATCTTCTTTAAAACTATATGCAGATATTGTAATGAATTGGGATGGATTTATAATATAATTCCACATTGGAGTTATATTAGATATAGTCATATCCTTATATCCTTCAAACTCTTTAAAAACTTTACATGAAAGTTGGAACTCAGAGCTACATATACCCTCTGCTAATTTTTCCTTAGTCGAATTATGGTAAGTAGCAACCCATAAATGATTATCCTTCAATCCAGTGAAATTGGCTTGCTCCTTGTTTATTACTGTATTATCTGCATGGATGGAATAGTTGAATAAATCAATATCCTTATAGTCTGTAATTCCATATTCTTTGCAAATAAGCTCTAACGATGTTTCACCTCCAGATGTTGTCGGGGGATTTACCTCCAATTCATCATCCCCACAGGAACTAACTCCCATGCTTAATGCAACCAATAATGAGGTTGCTAATAATCTTATTGTTCTCATAGTTATTTAATTTAATTTGATTATGATGTGTAATCCCATTCCAACATTGGCATTGTATCTAATGTCTAAACCATTTGAAGAAAAGCCTTCAAATAGTTTGTCTAGTACAATTGTTGTTCCAGATTTGAGTGTTGCTCCAGATTCGAGCCATTCCTTGAAAGTACAATATGGCTTTTTGTTAGTATTCCATTCTTCACCTCCAACAAATCTCATGAAAGAGTCTTCAAACCAAATGTTAAACTCATTAGTTCTGTCGTTGAACAAGATATATGAATTATCAAACCCTCTACTCAAAGTAATGCGTATATTCTCTGTATCAAACCAAATGTTAGTATCATTGCCAAATAGTTTTGAAGCTCGAAGTGTCATCATTCTAACTACTTCTTCTGGCATTAATGGTAAGTGACATAGGGGGAATGGTCTATTCTTATCTATCTTACGATAGGTTTCCGCTTCTCGTTGGATATAGATAGCTTCTTTTGGCTCATCGTCTGGAACATATCTAAAGATTAGAATATTCTCAAGAAAGCATATCGAATTGAGTGCTTGGACTTGCCAATCTTCTAATGGAGTGTTATAAACATCCATGTCAATATTAGACAAGATTTCATTAATATTAATGTCGTCAGTTCTAAATCCTGCTTCATTAAAGGCTAAAATCCAATCACTATTATCATTGTAGTTTGTCTTATTGGATTCATTTATCAATAAAGACAATAGTTTGAGTATAGAAATTCTATCCTCTCTATTCAAAACTTGGAATAGTTCTTTCATGCAATAATTCTAATTGTGCTCACCTGTTCCCTGTGGATAAGCCGTTACTAAATAAAAAAGGTGTGGGAACTATATATGTTTTACCCTAAAGTCTGGCTTCTCGCATTGCCTTGCTGTGGATAAAACAATAGCCCCACACCAGTTTGAGATATAGAAACCTTATAAAAGGTAGGTATATAACAAATGATATGGGTGCTATTGCTACCATCTTCACAGCATTACAAATTTTGCGAGAATTTGACTTTAGAAGATAATTTCAATAACACCTTTCGTTAAATATGTCCTTCCAACTCCCTATCACCTTAGTTCATTGGAATTGGTGCAAAGATAGCGAAAGGTTCTAAATTAATGAGCATGGAGTGAGGATAAATAGTAACTATCGTGCTCTCAAACATAGTCAGAACAGGATATTTAAAAAATTTGCATCCATATTCTGTAAATCCATGTGGGTATCAAAATGATAATTCCCCTTATAAGAAGTGAATTTTAGAAATTGTTACCTACATGGATTTATAAAGTTAAAGTCAGTTTCTCCGTCTGAATTTGAGGATAGGACAAATTCAGATTGGGGTATATAAGACTGACCTTGCTCTAAATTTGTCCTGCCTTTCAAAGTGACTTCACGACATCAACCCAGCTCTGACAAGTAACCTCTTGACTTGTGTAATCTGAAACTTGCATCCCTTAGATGTAACAAAGCCTTGCTCATTCAACAGACAAGTCATTTCAGATAATGATTTGCCTTGCATTGACAATGACCGTAACAGTGCTATCGCTCTCATGTTATTTGGATTGTTAGTTGCCTTAGCCTTGTTGGTAATGATACTATGCTGAACAGCTTGTTCAAATTTATTCATCAAGTTCTCTGATTTACCAAGCTGCACACCCCTTGCTTTCTTGGCTTGAAGTGATTGCTTGGTTCTCTGACTGATTAACCCTGCTTCATATTCGGCTATGCTACTGATGATATGCAGAATTAGTCTGTTAGCTTGGGGGAAGTCGCAGAACACAATCTCAACATCACTCTCCAACAGCTTGGAAGTAAACGCTACATTCCTTGACAACCTATCCAATTTTGCTACGATTAGAATAGAGTTGGTCTTCCTGCACATTGCCAAAGCTGCAAGAAGTTGAGGTCTGTTAGACTTCTTCCCACTCTCTGTCTCAATATATTCAGCAAGTATGGACTTATTCTTCACATGGTTGTGTATAATCTCCCTTTGGGCTTCCACACCAAGCCCCGATATTTGCTGCTTCATGGTGGATTGCCTTAAATATGCTATGTATGTCTTCATAATTCACAACTATTAATAGTTGGTTACAAATGCTGAACGAACATTCAGCTTATGTAAGTAAGGACACCCAACTTAAAAATTGAATGTCCTTTTTAGGATGATACGCTATAACTGTCCTTCATCAGCGAAGCTGTAATATCCATCTGTAAGAATGAGGTGGTCTGTTACTGTAATTCTCATAAGTCTTGCTGCTTCCTTGACCTGCTTAGTAATATCCATATCCTGCCTACTTGGTTTCAGATTACCGCTTGGATGGTTATGTGCAAGAACAAGAGCCACTGAATTGGTAAGCAATGCAGCTTGTAGAATTACTCTTACATCAACAGACGTTTCAGTAATTCCACCCTCTGATATGAGAGTGTAACCTAAAACTTGGCTGGCTTGATTAAGAAACAGTACTTTGAAGTATTCTTTGTAGCAAATTGTACCCTCCTTATATGTGGGAAGTAAGTATTTATAAGCGTCCTCTGAACTAACAATCTTATGCAGGTTTTTGAATTTGGGTTTGTAGGATAGTTCCACTTCTCCCACAGTATAATCTATATTCATATTGTATGATATTTAAAAGTTGGTAGAAATAAAGAAAGGACAACTAACTGAATAGCTGCCCTTTCCTCTCTCAATCAACAATCCACTCTGCCCAAGAACCAAGCGTATTCACTATCTCCTAATTTGGCACGTTGGATGCCTTGTACAAACTCTGTGCAGTTAAGATTCCTCTCCAAGAAGTTATCTATGTAACTTGACTTCACAGAACCATTGAGCAAGTTAAGTAACTGCCAACCTGTAATGCTGTCCCCTGTACTCTTGAAGTTCGCATCAGAAACGAATGCTCTGCAAGCTGCATTAATCTGACTGTCTCCCAACAATAGACGAGGCAAGCGTTTCTGCTGGTTGGGTGTAAGAGCTTGATATAATCTCATCCTGCCTATTATTTGGCAGAACTCGCTTGTGGAGATTGACATTTGTCCAAGTGCCCTTAACAGATGCAAGTCCTTAGATGGGTTGTAAGCATGGAACAGATTCAATGCTGCTGCATATAACTCCTGTGTACTTAGAACTTCTATCTTATCCTGCAAGCCGTCAGTGGTGAGCATGAGATTAGAGCACACACGATTCCTAAAGCCTATGAAGATTTTAAATCTCTCAACAGATTTCTTACTGTACAGGTTAATCTCGTTATATGCCCTTACTCCACCAATGGATAATGCCAAACGATTACCGTATTCATCATGTACGATGGATGGGATTTCAAAACAGAAGCACATTCTCTGATAGAACAAAGTCTTCTCTTCATCTGTCAGTTCAGATGCTTTCTTACCTAATGCACTTGGGATTCTACCATTGATAGGGTGTGAGATTCTAATCTCTGGCATATCAAACTGCTCTCCATTGAAGTAGTCTTTGGCAGCATCCACCACTGCACCTATAAAGGATTGGTGGCTGATGGTTTCCTCCATTGACGCAAAACTGGGAATGATGCAGCCCTGTTGTAAGTGCTGCAAGGTTACTTCCTGCGTGTTGGCTTCAATGAAATGGTTTACTCTCTTGGGTGCTGCAACTTCTTCCACAATGATTGCTTCTTCTGCAAACTCACCCATGTTTAATGATTCTCTACGCTGTGCCATAGCTGGCATAATTACTAAATTTCTCATAATGAAATTGAATTAAATGATTATTGATTGAATGGATTTAACAAGAACAAACCCAAAACACAAGTGAATTACTTCGCTTGCATCTTAGGCTGTTCTATGTCTTTCCCTAAAGATTCTTTCAAAGGAAGTTGAGAGTAATAGTAATTTATTGGTAGGTTGTGGCAATAGTGCATCGTGCCTGTTCTCTGATTAAATAAGAATGCTTATTCCTGTCAGCTATTAGGCTACATTACTAAAGCATTCTTTTTATTTAAGAGCCAATGAGGGGGTGTTTATGTGGGTAGGGGTGTCTTGTGCATAACTCTTTAGAATTGGAAATGCTGCCAACAGTATGCTTATTAATGGTTGCTTAGACTGATTCATAAGAATAGGTCTGGCAGTTCTTCTTTGTCTTTTATCTCTTGCTTCCTGCCTACCAATCCACTTGATAATGATTTCATAAGAGCGTGTATATTCTTAACTCCCTCAAAGTCATTCTCCTTGTACTTCTTGTAAATCATGCACTCCCTTGAAATGGGGTTTCCTCTGCTCTCGTTAAATGCTATCATGTGTTCAAAGGCAGCTTGCACTTCCTCCACATATTTATCTTTGGGTAAGTCTATAATAAGACCTTTGGCTTTTAATATGATTGAATCTCCAACTTCGTCCAATAAGTCCATATCCCTTAGTTGGTCTATATAGCTGGAGATAGTGCCATGCCCCATGTGAATTAGCTCTTTCAGTTTTCTTACAGATAAGGTAATAGTATGACTGTGTGGCTCTGCTGCACTGAACAGTTTAAGGATGAATCCTCTGAGTTTTAAATCCAAAGTATTGTTATATGAATCATAGAACTCCCTGTCAATTCTTCTGTAATGCCCAAAACTGACAGGAGAGAATATATAATCAGTCCAAGTTCTGTCATTCCTGCCACTATCCTTGTTCTGTATGGTAACTTCCCCTGTAGCTCTTAACTTGTCATTAAATGGTTTGGAACTCTTACCACCATTATAGTTGGCAGGTTTATCACCAACGAATGATGCAAGTTGGTCTATCGTGGTGTCAGTAGTCAATGTATATTTGTCTGCTGTCAGTAGTAACACGTATGTCCTGTAAACATCAGTGCAACCCAATTTCTGAATCAGATTATTGCTCATTACTGTATATTTCTTGAATGGTAGTTTCATAAGGCAATCGCTCAATATGTCTGATTAAAATGATTTGGTTGGTCTTTAATAAGAATCTCACTTTAGAGGAACTTAATCTGTTGGATTTCCTAAGCTCGCTCAGTTTGTCATAAAAATTGTTATTATAAATCCACATATCATCGGTTTTATTCACTCCCAGCTTACAGATTACCTGTGCGGTGTCCTTTAGGACATTGCATGGGTCTTATTGGATTGTAATGTAGGAGTGTAGAGATGGGGTGTTTAGGCACGGGGTAAAAAGTGAATAAGCACACCCCAAAGATTTAACAATATGAATCTCTCTGCTGCAAATTTTATCTTGTCAGTAAGCCAGCTTCTGCAATGATATATAATAGGTAGCAACCTTTCCATTCTTCTTTCTCCTTGTCTTTAGATAGTTATTAAGATTAGCCCATAATACAATATGGACTTTATTATCTTTTACTCCCTGTTTAAGAGCCTTAGCCCTTATCTGCTCATAAGTAAATTCTTCCATTTTAGATATGCTGAATAGTTTATAGTCCGTCAATCTATGCGGTGGAATTATCTGTCTGTGGTAATGTAAAGGTAAGAACTTCACAGGTGGGGAACTAATGATAAGACCACACATTTAAGAATCAGACTTTAGACTATTCAGAATGTTTAAAAACTTGTATGCCCTATATGTTTTGGGGAGTGAGATAAGAGACCTGCACCAATTTGTTAGTGCAGGCTCTTGGCAGAATCTTTACTGTTCCTCTGAATGTCTGCTGACAGCTTCTTCTACAACTTCTCTAATCTCTGAAATGTACTTGTCAGATTTAATCTTTGAAATGCGTTCTACATCTGCTGGTTCCAGTTTGTTAATCATTTGGCAAACAATCTCTACACCATCTGCGCCATTCGTCCATTTACCTGTCTGCTCATCAATAAACCAATCAATGAAATATTTGTGGGAGAGATAACTATGTTTAAAACCTCTACTTCTTGCAGTCTCCAATATCTTCCTTGCACGCTCAATGTTGGCAGTAGGCAAGCATTCTGTACCATCTTCCATGCTCTGTGCCAGCTTTGCCTTATCAAGACTTGTATTGAAAGTAACCAGCTTGCTGATGGTGGAAACAGGATAACCTGTTTTAGGTAAGCCGTCATTGGATTTAACAGACTTCATATCAGTTAGTTCTTTGGCAAACTGTAACAATTCACTGTTGGGGTTACACAATGCTGCACCTGTAACATAGTCTTTACCATCCCAAATGATTGAGGTCTTGTTCAGTTCAGAGATAAGCTTCTTTATGGTCTTGTTCTTATTATTCAGTGCGTACATTACCATGATGTCAGTGGGAGCATAAGAAGTATTGTCCTTCTCATCCAACTTTCTTAATTCCATGATGGAAGTATATCTGTGCTGTCCTTCAATAATAACCACATAGTCTGCCACTTCCTCTGCTGGGACTTCCTTGCCTGTTTCATAATCCAACATGGTCAAGCCCTCTTTAGCCGCTTCTTCTCCATCTACAATGATGATGGGCGTTAATTGACCGCATTCTTTGATGGAAACCATCTTCTGTTTGAGGTTCTTCTTGTTAATGGCTCTGTTACCGCTTACGAATGCTACTTTCTTACCCAGCTCATTGATTGAAATAATGTTCGTTCTCATGTCTTGCTTGCAGTTTTTAGACTGGTGCGCTCCAGCTTTAATTGATTTTGATGTTGCAAAGGTGAGAACTTTGGAGAGATTTAAGAGAGAGTAAAATTTTAGTGGAATTGGTTCTCTCTTTACTTGTCCGCATTACAAGTCCTGTTCCTTTGACGCTGCAAAGATGGGGAGAAGCCATGAGAATTAGCGAGAGTAAAGTTAAGGGAGAAGTTACTCTCCCTTATATAAAACATTGATTATTAGTAGATATTATTATGCACGTCCCAATTCATATTCTTGTTCTTGCTTAAATATCCTTTTAGTGTGGTCTTGCTGACGAGGAAGTCTTCATTATCAGATATTCCTGTAAGATAGACAAGCTGTGATATTAGGAAGGTTACATTATATGCGTTCCTTTCACCTTTCCTGTAATTGGAGAATGAGGGTGAGAGGGTATCAAAGAACAGTTGGAATCTCTGGGCAAAGAGGCATATTCTCTTGGTTGTGCTTGCCGTTGTCTGCTTCTTGGTTGGATGGTAGCTTACCATTTCAATATTATCATTCAGATGTTCTGTATCAAATTCATTCTTTGGTTTTAAATCATCCAAATGCTCTTGACAGCATTTCAGAATAAACTTGATGGCATTGGCTGTCTCTATGGTATGTATGGATTTACCGTTTACTTGCAAGGACAAAGACAGTTCTTCTTTAAAGGTGATGTGTTCAGTTAATGGATTGGCATTGGGATTCTCTTCATATTGGGTGATGGTTTGAAGCAACTTATCCACTTCATTGGAAGGAGAATCACCACGTTCAAACGCCTGCCAACATTCACCGTCCACATAGTCCCATATAAACAGTATGGCAAACCAAAACTTATTAATATCCAACTGCAAGGCTGATATGGCTTTCTTGATTTCTATATTGTTCTTATAGTCCTCATAGGTAAGAGGTGTTTTAATCAGCCGTTCGTTGTATCTTCTTTTAAAGGTGGATATGGCGCAACTGCCCTCCAATGCAAACCTTTCATCTATAATCTTTGGTTCTGCTGGGTGTATCAGCATGGCAAAGTCCCAAACATAATCTAATATTATATCTTCTTCCCTTGCATCAGTAGTAGGGTAAACTGCATCTATATTGGTAAACTTATCTATTGGATTCATGGTCTATAATCTATTTGGTTCAACAACTATATAAGTGATTTATTGATTCTCATAATAACGCCTGTTCTTTGGAATATCAAACATCTTTACAAAAGCTGTAATGGAATATTCCTTAGTGACGGTTTCTAATGAAAGTTCTAAGGACTTGGAGTCTTTCATTGTCATTATGCAGCCCAATCGCTTCTCTGTATCAACCCAAACACTCTGTGATGGATAGAATATCGTATAGTATTGATAGCCTTTGGATTTGTAACCAATGTAAACCTCCTGTCCTGTCTTGAAAGTGACCACCACTAAAGAATATGCAGAATCTTCACCATATATAATTATGTGGTCAATAACCTTATGAATAAGTTCGTACCGTTCCATATCATCAGTAATGCTATCTACAAGAACTTTCTCGTTGGATAACGAATTGATAGCTTCTATCTTGCTCTCACAGGACAGAATCAGTTTGTTCAGCCTGTCTTTCTCATATTGGTACTTCTTGGATTCCTTATCCAAAGATGCGGCTTCCTTTATCTTGTTGATATATAAGTCTGGCATATTGGGCATTTCACGCTTGATGTCAATTGCAGCGTTTACAATGGCATTGGCTTGCGCTGTTAAATCTGCCAATTTCCCTTCTATGCCCATAAGTAACTTCTGGTGGGTTTCAATCTCCTGCCTTAACGGTTCTTCTTGCTCTTGGGCTTTGCCTGTGGCTAATTCCTGTGAGAACAGCAGCTTTACCAATTCCCAAACAATCTTCTCTATTCTTGTAGCTTTTATAGCCTTACTGAAACAGGCTGGCTTATTCTTGGATTTCATGTGCTTGTCATGGCAGACATATAAGTCCCTGCCACCCTCATAGGTATATTTAATCTTGCAGTAAGGACAATGAATCAATCCTCTTAATAATTGAAAGTGTTTGACACCTGTACTCTTACTTCTAAAAGCCCTCCCTTTCATCTTCTCCCTTGACAGGTCAAATAATTCAGCAGAAACAATGGCAGGGGTTTTGACTGTGGCAACCTCAATAGGTCTCTTGTATCTCTTACCTTTCTTGGGTTCAGTACCTTTAAGCATATATTCAGCTTCACCCTTATAGACAGGATTAGCCAGCATGGAATTGATTGTTCCCATAGTCCATATTTTAGTCTTACTTCTTGTGGGGATATTTTCTGCATTCAGCATGAGGGCTATCCTTGCACTTGAATAACCGTTGGCTGAGAGTTCTATAACCCGTCTGACCGTCTTGGCTTCCTCCTCATTTATGCTTAACCGTTTGGTCTCTGTGCTGTAATCATAGCCATAAGGGGCTTTATAGGTGTAACTGTTTCCTTCTTTAAGAATCTTGTTCTTCTTAGACGAAATGCTTCGTGCTTTAAGGGTAGCCACTTCCTGCTCTGCAATCATAGCGATTATGCCAATAATGAATTTGGTGTTCCTGTCTTCCTCTCCATTCTCGTCCAATGTCCTAAGATTCTCTTTCTTGGCATAGACACATATCCCTTTCTTGGTAAAATGTTCAATCTGCTGTTGGAGATAGAGAGACCTCCTACTAAGTCTTGACAATTCCCAAACCAAGACTATATCAATATCGTCTTTAGTCAGTTCCTTTAACTTGGCAAACTCTGGTCTGTCATCATTAAACCCGCTTTCCTTTTCTTCAAAGACATGGGTTATCTCTATGCTCATATATTTGGCATATTCCTTTAATTCGTTTGTCTGCCTGTTGTAGTCTTGGTCTAAGGTAGAAACACGTGAATAAATTGCACCTCTCATATTCTTGATTATTAAGTTGGTGCAAACTTAAGAAATAATAGTCGTACCTGCAAATGTGTTATTAAAATGACGCAGCAATATGCAAAAGTATTAGATCAGAGTATTCTCCGAGATATGCAGAATGTACGGGAGAGCTTCTCTACTAAAACCACCTAAAGATGAAAACGGCTACCCAATCCATTCGGACGGTAGCCGTTTCTCCATCTTCATCATATTAAAGACTAAAGAGAATAATCTTCTATATTATAGGCAGAACGAAACCTATCCTCCAAAATCTCCCTAATATCCGATTCACGGAACAGCACTTTGCCCGGAAGTTGAATAAAAGGGAAAATGCCATCATCCCGATAATACTGCAAAGTCCTACGGCTAATTTTGAGTATAGAACAAAGTTCTTCGCTTGTCAGATACCGTTCACCCTCAAACATGGGCTTATTATTCTTCAATGCATATTCTATATAAGGTAAAGCCCTATCTAACGATTGCAATAATTCTTGGCTATCCTCATTCGTGTATAAATCCATAAGCAATTATTCTTTAGTGGTTACTTTTATTCTACCTAAATCCAATAGTTTTTGTACTTCGGCAACCTTATAATATACTTTCTTGCCAACAGTCGAAAAAGAAAGTTTGCCACTCTCACGTAAAGACTGTAATGTTCGCAAAGGAATATTTAAGGAAGCTGCCAATGTCCTACCCTCTATCCATTCTTTCTCAATACACATATCAGAGGGAGATAAAGAAATATTATCTGCCAATGATATAATCTGTTCCAGCTTCTTTCTAAAAAAATCGAAGGAAACTCTCTCTATTGCTACTATATCCATATATAAATTACTTTTCAAAATTCTTTTTCTCAATCCTTTTCTTTTAGCTTAAGTTTTCCAGAACTTAATATGAAACATTGACAAAGGTAAGTTCCGTATTTAGCCTGTTCAAGTCCAAGTCTTCGGTTTAGATAAAAATCTTCCTCTCATTAACATTCGAGCGTATTTTTATCTAAAGACTTGCACAGACTAAATACTTCACTGGAAAAGTCAATGATTCAAATTAAATTCCGAAAAACAATGTTTTCGAGGACGGCACGTTATTCCGTCCAGCTTTCAAAGTAGTGCTTTTGCAGTAGTTTATCAATATCACTTTGTCGATAGATGATTTTTCCTTTTATTCGGATAAATGGTATTAATCCTGTATCTCGCCATTCTTGCAGAGTTCGCAAACTGACATTGAGCTTTTTAGAAACTTCATGATTGGAGAGAAAACGCTCTCCGTTCAGGTGGGGCTTGTAATGCTTCACTTGATTCAATACCGTTCAGTATTGAATCAAGTGAAGAAATAAATTCTTTGACTTGTGGTGTATCTTTACTTATTAATTCCATGATCGAAAGATTGTTTTATTGAAATATTGATTTCAAGATTGCTTGATAGCTAATCAGTTGAATGATTAGCTGATTATTAGTTTCGCAGATAGTCACCCAGTGATGAAAGGCTAAGCACGTCTTTTGCTGGATCATAATCTATGTAAATCCGTTTAGGAACAGGAGCTATAAAATACAGACTGTCTTCTTTCTGTATTTCATAAGTAGCGGGTGAAGCCTGTTTGGTGGTTTCCGATACATATATAATAGAGAGAAGATAATCGTTGTCATTCCGGTAGATGATTACTGTAGGATTCAGATTAATGCTTTCCCATGTGCCAACAATGGAGAACAGGTTGAAAGACGGATAATCTTCTTTAGTTCTTTTCATAAGGCGTGATTTGTTTGGGTGATTGATTTTGTGTTTCACTATCCACAATAATTCTTTCAACATCAGAAGACTTATAATAAATTTTGCTCCCTATTTGAGAATAAGCCAGTCGCCCACTACTTCGGTAATATTGCAGCGTTCGCTTACTAAAGCCTAACAACAGGCATACTTCCTGACTATCTAGCCAGTTTTCTACTTTTTGGGTATGAGTGCTGCATAAACTTTCTATCCGTTTGGCAAACTCTGTGAACCGCTCGCAGACATACGAGAATGTTCTTTTTTCGATGGTTACTACTTCCATACTTTTAATTTTAAATGGTTTATAAAACGTGTTGATTCTATTTCACCAGCAAATGAAAGAAGAATCAAGAGCCGTTTTCTAAACTGTCCGAAAGTGGTATGAAGTGGTTATAACTGGCTGGATAAATGAAGATAGAAATTATACACTGTGAACATACAAGATGTTAAAATCGCAGATTTTATACTTACTACTAAGTAAATTGCATATATTTGCGTTATGAATGATACAAGAAGTGAAATAATACGGTTAGGAAGTGAATTAATTCGCTCTATTGGCTACAATTCTTTTAGCTATGCAGACATATCTAAAGCATTGAATATAAAGAATGCAGCTATTCATTATTATTTCCCTTCAAAGTCGGATCTGGGAGTAGAAATAATAAGAGAAAATCTGAATGCTTTTAATGAGCTAACTAGAAAATGGGAAAGTTTGGATTATAAATCGCAGTTTTCCAATTACATTCATATGCATGATAGTTTTATCAATAATCATTGGGTTTGTATAGTTGGCTCACTTTCACCATCTTATGACACTTTACCTGAAAACATGCAGAAAGAGTTGCAGGGATTGGTAAACACGATTCTGAAATGGCTTACAGCTTTATTAGATAAAGGTTTAAAAAACAATGCTTTTTCATTTGCGGAAACACCAAGAACAAAGGCTTTTATGGTTCATTCTGCATTACTATCTTCTTTGCAAATGAATAAAGTATTAAGAAATGATGTGTATAAATCAATACAGGAAGGATTATTAAATATCTAATATTTTTTTGCCCCAAACACTTACTTACTAATAAGTATATAAATTTATAAAAATGAAAAGAATTGATTTTTTAAGAGAACAGATTATCGAATCGAGGAATTTTGTAAATCGTTTGATTTCCGAAATACCACAAGATTTGTGATACACAATTCCTCAAAACACAGATTCAAATTTTGCTTGGCAAGTTGGACATTTAATGATTAGCCAAAACTTCCATGCTATCACATGTATCACAGGAAGAAATACTAAAATCGCAGAATTGATACCTATTGTTGATTATGTGAAAATCTTCAATGGTATGGGAACCCTACATAGGTCAGTAGAAAAAAACTTGATACCAGCATATGAGCTAAAAGATCAGTTTGATGCCATTCATGAAATATGCATAGATAATTTATCCCAATTAAATGATAATATATTATTTGAGCAATTAGAACCTATTCCGTTTAAGCATCCAGTAGCTAATAATAAATATGAAGCATTATCTTGGTGTTTCAAACATGAAATGTGGCATAGTGCGGAAATGGAAGAATTAAAGCGTATGCTCGGCTACCCTATCAAATGGCTTTAAAGATAGCTGCATCTTAAATACAGGAAATGATAATAAAAGAGACAGGCAAGCTATTGTTTATTCTAATAAAGTGATTACATTTGCATACCATACTATATGGTATGTTTTAGTTATGAAGAAAGTAGATAGAAATCAATGGTTCGTAATAGGACTAAACGTTTTAGAAAATGATGGATATTCTAAGATTACAATAGACAACTTATGTGCCTTACTGAAAATTACAAAGGGAGCATTCTATCATCATTTTAAGAATATTGATGGGTATGTTGATGCTCTCATGAAGTATTGGTTGGAGGTAAACACATTTGAGTTTATTCGTGAAGTGAACAAATTGAGCACTCCCAAAGAGCAACAGCAGAAATTAGCTGATATGGCAGCATACGCTTCTATCCGAAACGAAAGTGTAATACGGTCATGGGGATATTCCAATCCAATTGTGCAAAATTATGTAGCGCAAGCGGACAGTATCAGGTTGGAATATGCAAGCAAACTAAATGAAGCAACCGGATTGGATGCTAAACAAGCAATGGATTTGGCGATAATACAATACTCCATGCTGATTGGCATGCAGCAAGTTTGTTCGGCTCTACCAGCGGAACAGTTCAAAGAGTTGCAGGATATGGTTATCAATAAATTTAAAGAGCAGTAAAATGAAAAACAGACCAATAAGTGGCTTGATTGAAAAGTATCTTCCTGCCGATTATGTAGATTCCTATTCAAGAGATATAGTTTGTAATCAGAAAATAACACCTGAAAAATTTCACAATCTTGCTTTTAACCAACTTCCTAAATGGATAGATTGGTTAATGAATTTACGAAACGCTATTGTAAAGCCATTGGGATTGGATACAAAAAGTAAATTTACAGATAAGGTGTTTGATAAAAATGAGCATGAAGAGATTTTTGGAATGACTGACAGCCACTTGGATTTTCATGTTTCAATGTGGTGTGGTGAGTATAAAAATGGCAAACAGGAACTTAGGATTACAACTATTGTCAAATATAACAATAGGCTTGGACGAATATATTTTTTCTTTATTAGACCATTTCACAGAATTATCATTTACTTTCTATTGAAACGAATAAAGAATAAATATGAAAGGCAATAAACAAGAAATATAACGCGTGTTCGATTACTTATGCCAAAATGGAATCTTTCAGATCAGAATATATATAGTCTTCTCAACTCTTCTTGCACAAAAGAGAACTTTGATGAAGCCCAATTACTTATGGCATATAGAGAATTTGTAGAATCCGTGATTACCTTTTTGAATAATGAATCAGATTACAAAACTTTAATTAGAGAACTAAATCTTACCTACATAGAATTTGAAGCATTAAAAAATAGTTTAGAAATCAGAAGAGATTTCTGTTACGAAGCAAAAAGTATAACATGTAATAAGATACTTTCATTTATTAATAAAGAACTAGATCTACTTCATCATCAAATGGGATTTCCCAAATTCTTTATTAACATTGAAGCTGGATGAAAATCTACCTTATACCTAAATAAAGATATTGCAAAGTACATCGACATAATGGAAATCGTATGTGGACTTTATTATCTAAAATGTATTACAACGGTTGATGGGAAGGAAATACATTTTAGTGATTTAGCCAATGCTTTTGAAAAGCTGTTTAACATAAAATTCAGTGATATTTATAAAAAAGAAGAGGAAGTAATCAAACGCAAGCCAGATAAACGGACAGCCTTTTTGGATAAACTGAGAGCTGCAATCATTGAAAAGTGTAAGGAAGAGGGATATTTTCCATAGGAATTCAATACAGATATTCAGGGTATTAAGTATTATTTATCGGGGAATAGGTGAACTATTCCCCGAATTTATTTGCATCCATTTTCAGAACTTTGCTTCATCAATCGATTGAAAATCATGAATGTTCAACTTAAAATGAAGCAAAATGTATATAGACAACGAAAACTTCGAGAAATGGATGGAAAAGCTATCTAAGAAACTCACTGAAATAGGGCAAGACTTAAAATCCCTAATCAATACCGATAAAGTATTAGATGATAATGAAAAGATACTCGATAATCAGGATTTAGCCTTTCTTCTGAAAGTATCTTTCCGAACTCTTCAACGCTATAGGGTAAGCGGGCTACTACCTTTCTTTACCATCGGAAAGAAAACTTATTATCGTGCTGGTGATATCCGGTCTTTCGTTCGTGAACGTGCTGATTTCCAAGCCTACAAACAGTTTGAAAAAGCCAATCAATTAGAGAATCAACCTTGAAAGCAAAAGGTAGCAAATTTAGGAATGAAGTATTGCTGTTCCTTTCTTGTGCTATCACCCCAATTTAGCAGAAACAGCTACGCCTTCCGGTTTCGCACGTTTCGCTAAATTGAGCAAGAGGGAACTGGACAAGTCCTGTTCTTCCCTCTTGCCCTGCGGGGCAAAGCCTTCGGCTTTAGCGTGTTACAAGAACACGCTGTAATGACACCTGTAATAAGCGTTTTCTTTGCAACGCTTATTATCAAGTATTTATCTATTCATATTTCTATAAAAAAGTAATTATCATGCCCAATAGCAGTCGAAAAACGATATTCACTACCATTTCCATAGACAAGGAAACGGCAGCTTTAGTAGAGAAGATATGCAAACGCTATTCACTGAAAAAGAGCGAAGTTGCAAAGTTGGCGTTTGGGGATATAGATAAGGCACATATCAACCCATCCGAAGCACCTGAATCTGTAAAATCGGAACTGGCGAAAATAAATAAGAGACAGGATGATATTATCCGCTTCACCCGTCACTATGAGGAAGAACAGCTAAATCCTATGATACGGGCAACAAATTCTATTGCTTTGCGTTTTGATGCTATCGGCAAAACTTTGGAAACTCTTATTCTATCTCAACTGGAAGCCAGTCAGGAGAGACAAACAGCCGTGCTTAAAAAGCTAAGTGAACAGTTCTGTAATCATGCCGATGTGATAAACAATCAATCCAAACAGATTAACACACTCTATCAGATACACCAACGGGATTATAAAAAACTACTTCACCTGATACAACTCTATTCGGAACTCTCCGCCTGCGGTGTGATGGATAGCAAAAGGAAAGAGAGCCTAAAGGCAGAAATCATCAATCTGATAAAAACGTAAGATTATGCACATAGATTTTGCCCCACCATCAAACGGAACATATAATAATGCTGGCAGTAGCCGTCAGTTAGCCAATTATTTAGAACATGAAGATTTAAAGCGAATAGAAAAAGGTATTTATACCGAAGTTTTTTTCAATCTGGCAGATGATAACATTTATAAATCAAAGGTCATAAAAGATATAGATACCAATATCGGGCAACTTCTTAAAACAGACGCTAAGTTTTACGGTATTCATGTCAGCCCATCGGAAAAGGAACTTAGAGCAATGGGTAACACGGAACAGGAACAAGCTAAAGCAATGAAACGCTACATTCGTGAAGTGTTTATTCCTGAATATGCCAAAAACTTCAATAAAGAACTATCTGCTTCGGATATAAAGTTTTACGGTAAGATCCATTTTGACCGCAACCGTTCCGACAACGAACTGAACATGCACTGCCATTTGATTATGAGTCGTAAAGACCAATCGAACAAAGTCAAGATAAGCCCGCTAACCAATCACAAAAACACCAAAAACGGAGTAATAAAAGGTGGCTTCGACCGTGTGAATCTCTTTCAACAAGCAGAACAGGGCTTTGATAAGTTGTTTGGCTACGACCGCCAACAATCCGAATCGTTTGATTACCACAACATGATGAAGAACGGTTCTATTTCCGAACAGCTTGAATTACAAAATCAATTTTTTACTAGCGAAAAGAAAAAAGACATAATACAAGCCAGTGAAAAAGAAAGCATGATTTCTTGCAATCTTGATAGCAAACAGAATGAGAAACATGCTTTCAGTCAGGGAGATAATAAAAGTGGAGATTCTCTGTTATCTATCTTCTCATTGGGAGATGGCAATAATTACAATACAACATCGGCAGAGGAATTACAGGCACAGAAACGCAAGAAGAAAAAGAAGAAAGGGATAAGACGATAATTGGATATGAACAACTAAGAGTCGAAATAGACCGTTACTTAACTTGCTCTTTCCATAAGAAAGATAATTAATAGATAGAAAAGGGGGGATATGCTGTGAATTAGTGTGATAGAAAAGGTTTTCAAGAGCTTTTCTGGTTGTTTTCCAAATATTTACTAATTTTGCCAGTGATAAGAAGGGGTATTATTTGGCTGTAGTTTTTCACTTTAAATCAACTATAACCCAATATGAAGATAATAACAATATAATAAGATATAATTAAGATGAAGATTTCGCCATATGCAATTGAAAACATAGCTCCATATATTGTTGGTGCTAAGACAGGAAGAGAAATAATAAAATTTTTTAGTAACTATGGAATACGAGATATTTATGATGATAAAGGGTTACCTGATATCGGCAAACCAAATGGTCAAAGACCATCTAAAACAGAATATGTAAAGAAACGATTGTCTGAATTAAACAATAGTCACCATCTTAGAGAACTACTAAATGATTTTATTAAAGATAATTCTGTAGAAGTTTCTAATTTGCAAGATATATTAAATCCTGAGGGATATAGTTTTGAAAAAATAAACGAAGAGTACAAAATTCAAGGAGGGGTAATTATTAAAGCAGAACCAGTTGTTAATGAAGCCCACTTTCAGGATATTCAAAATAGAATCCTTAAAGCTTTAGACGACGCAAAAGTATCAATAATTTTAGTGATGGCATGGTTTACAAACGAAACTCTATTTCAGAAATTGGTTGAAAAGTCCAAGCAAGGTGTTGAGATTAAACTTGCTATTATGGATGATGGAATAAATCGTAAACATGGAGTTGACATTTCTCAACTCCCCCATGTTAAAATAGAGAAAGCGCAAAGAGGAGGACTTATGCACAACAAATTTTGCGTTATTGACAATCAAGTAGTCATAACAGGATCTTACAATTGGTCTGATAATGCAGAATTTAAAAACGATGAAAATGTAACTGTAGAGCATGACCCAAAACAAGCCACGAAGTATTCAGTTGAATATAAAAGATTAACAACATAAAAAAACTTTTAATGAAGCAACATTATATTCCTAGATGCTATCTAAAGAGATTCTCTGATAATGATAAGAGTATCTTTACATACGACAAACAGCAATCAAAGGCATATCCTGCCAGTATGATGTCTGTATGTTGTGAGGATGACATGTATTCTATTTCAGACTCATATATCGAAAAAAACAACGAGGAAACTGGTAGCCACCTCAATAGATTATCACTAGAGCATAGTCACTTTGCCAATTCAGTGGAACCGATGTTCTCTCAACTATTACAATCCATAGATGTCATAAAGGATGAATGGATTTCGCAGAGGGAACAATACCGTTTACAATTTAAGGAGAAAAGAGAACTGGCATTACATCTTGTTACTCAATTTTTTCGCCATCCTCAGTTGAAAGATTCAACAGTTGATGACTATCTCAGGATGGAGAAGGCTGGAATAGATATGGTTAAATGGATTTTAGCCAAAGAAAAAGATGATGAATCCATTAATGATCTAAAAATAGATGTGCAATGTGAAGCACCTGTCCTTCATGCTCAATTGACATATCTAAATAATGAGACGCTTATGGATTTCGCTGACGCAATAGCAAGTAACATATGGATGTTCCTAGTGAGCAAAAATAGTGATTTCTACACAAGCGATTTCCCTATTGTTGTTGAACCTCATGTAAAGAATGCACGCCCTATGTATATGGGGCTTGCACAATATGGAGGAGAGTTGACATATCCTTTATCACCAAGTTTAATGCTGGTAGTTTTTGATAAGGTATATTTTAAGGAAAAAGAAGAATATGACTGTACATTCTCAATTGCAGATGACAAAGAAATCAGGCGCCAGAACATGTTAAGATACTTCTATGCCAAACGACATGTTTTCAGTAGTAAGAAAGATTTTAGTCTTATTGACATAATATACAAAGTAGGTGGTCATCATATTTTCATGAATTCTAATTTCAAATCTGAGATTGTAAGTGGTTTGGGGAAGTATTAATATTTTATAGCAAATGGCTATGACTAAAAAGAAAAAACATACCAAGAAGAAAAGACAGCTGCCTAAGACCAAGAAGAAAAAGGCAATGGCTAAGCAATCCATCAATGGTTCTAATCAATTTGAAACGCAAATGCGTGTTATGGGTAAGCGCTTGCTTGAGATCTTTAAGGATAAAAACACTGTCAATGCAACTTTAAGAGAGCATATTGAGACGATTGAGAGCTATTTCAGGAGATATGATTCTGTGCAGTTGCTTGGAAGCATTGGATTATATTTATTAGATAACCTTCCCAATCTTGAAAAGCATTTTATGGCTCAGATGAATGGCACAGAGATGCATCTGGACGAAAATGCTGAAGTGATAGCGGAGTATGCAATTAACTTTGGTCTTTCAATGCCAAACGATGGCAGAGATAATCCCACAGATGAAGTCGTTAAAGATTTGAGAAATAGATTGAGGGCTTTGTTCATGACATATATCTATCAAGATATACCTTTAGTTGATGATCCTATGCAGTCCATTGATTGGATGATTCATATGGATACTATAGTTGTTCGTGGTGATGGTTATCAAAATCATGTATATGAAGTATTTAAAGAAATGTTCTTCCCACATACAACCTTTTACCAACAACAATTTGATTATAGTGTTGACCAGCTATTTGATTTCTTTATGGATTTGGAAAATAGAGTTATATGCAAGATAGCTAGTCAAGAGACTATCTATGGTGCAACAAAAATGCATGATCGGTGGATGAAATGGGAAGAAAAGACTTTTGGCCCTATTGGCGATGAAGCCACATTGGAGAATAGGAATTTCTCAAAAGGTATGTTTGGCGCGTTCTTTGAAGCAAACCCAGATGTATCGCATACGGAAGATGGTATGCAATTCTTGATGCATCAACCAGATGATTATGGGGGTTCTGATATGATATTTTGGGTCTATCCTCAAAATGAGGTGGAGACAAGAATCCTAGATTCTCTTTCTATGAAATTTGGTGATAATTCTGCTTTTCTTGCAGAAAGCGAATTCAAAGGCAGTATTATGAATGGTCATAGTATTTTTGAGAAGCCGTTCGTTAAAGATGGTGATAAATATTATTGCTTTACTCCTATGATTCCTCATAGAAATCTGTTCTTGATTGCAGAAAAGCTTATGATGCGCAATGGAGTCTATTACCAGAAGAGTTTCCAGCAGAACACGAGTCCGATTAGCCGAGACGTTTATATTGAGAGTAAAGTAAAGTCTGTCATGAAGTCATTTCTGCCAGATGTCACATTTTATCCTTCTGCACATTATAAGATAGTGGAGGAGGGGGTAAAAAAGAATCCAGAACTAGATATTCTTGGTGTTTCAGATAAGGCTGTCTATATTATAGAAGTAAAAGCCCATGAACTTTCTTATAAGGACAGAGTTAGGCTGGATGGAGCTAAGGATAAGTTCAAAGCATCTGTTGCTGAGGCATGTAAACAATGCTGTAGGTCAGTTGATTTTATCAAAGGCTCAACAGAACCAGCATTTGGCACACAACAAGGGGCAGTTTTAATTGACAAGACGAAGCCAATATACAAGATAGCTGTAACCTTTCAGCATTATTCTTCATTGTTGGGACAGATGGATAAACTTGTGGCTGCCAGTTTGATGGAGGAACGCTTCCGTGATACATGGGTTGTGTCATTGTTTGACTTGATGGTTGTTGCTGACTTTATTGAATCAGAAGATGAATTTTTATCCTATCTTGATATGCGAAAAATCATTAATACTAATCATAGTACATTTCATGATGAACTTGATTTATTGAGTCAATTCCTCAATGATGATCTGGCTGATAAGGTAATGCCAAATAAGCCTATGATGATCATCGGTGGATCTAGTGATATTGATGAGGAATATGCAAAGGATTTCTATCTGCCAATAAATTTTGGATCCGAAAAGGAGTAAATGCATCAAATAATGGGTGTACTACTTATTTTTTTGCATATTAAAAGAATAATCTTATCTTTGCCTTTAGTATTCTCCATGAGCAAACTACCGCAAAAGCACGTAGCAAATCAGTGGGTTAAATCATGGGATATGCTTGAAGCTAAAAATATAAAATCTTAAATATCAGCGTGGTAACTCTGCAAAGAGAATCCTAGGCGATATTAAACAATGAGATACTTGAAAATAGAATCGTTCTTATAGCGAGCAAAACGATAAAACATAATCGTGTGCTAAATCATGTGGATTTCCAAATGGAAGAAACTATAAAACGGTGATAATCAACAGAGAGAAGATAATAGTTCTCTTGCTGGTGGCATCACTTGAAAAGCAGAGAGTTACAATTTAGTAGCTCTCTTTTTTTATGTCTTTACTCCTTGTTTGAGCGGCTGTTTAAGGGATCAAGGATCAACGTAAAAACCTGAGGGATTTTCTTTTTTATGCATACAACATAGTCAGTCTATATAAAAAGAAAATCCCTCAGGTTTTTACGTTGATCCGATAATCTTTATACATATACCGCAAGAAATATCCGATTCACAACAAAGAAAAGACTCATTCATTGAATATAAACGTTCAATGAATGAGTCCTTTTTACCGGTGGAGCTGGAGGGAATCGAACCCTCGTCCAAACGAGGAAATCATAAGCTTTCTACATGCTTATCTTTGCCTAAATTTTCGTGTAACGACAGAACCAAAGCCATCAACCGTTACCTTATCCTCTAAAGTTTCATCCGCACTCCGAGGCAAGTACGAACTATCCCCGATGTAACTGCACCACTTTGCCGGAACGCTTCGGAGCAACAGCTTCCGAGTGATGTCTCGTCCCAACACCTTGTGTCGGGATTAAGCTAATCTACTATGATTCGATTAAGCAGCAAGAGCAAATTGTCTTTCGCCAGATAAAATTTTGAAGACTGAGATTTAAGTGCAAATCAACGACGCACTGCATGCTTACTTACCATTTCTGCCCGCTGTCAAATCCAGTCAACCCCAGATATTTATAACCTGCAGCAGTTATGTGGCGGCAAAGATACGAATTAATTTCCGTATTATAATTCCTGTCCGGCAAATTATTTGTTTCAACGCACGAAACCGATAGTTTCATTGAAAAAAACTTTTAGTTTCAAAGGCTGGAACTATCAGTTTCAACCGTATGGAACAGAACTCTCCCATGTCATGGACAATAAATGTCCGTAGTCCGGACTATTTTGTCCTCCTCTGTTTCCGAAAATCCATATCTTTGACACCCGAAGAAAACTATTAAAAGCATACCATACCATGAAGAGATTGATTGTAGCCGCCTTGCTATTGGGCAGTGGCGCATTACTGTCGGCACAGAAAGCCACAAAGCTACCGGCACACTACAAGCCGGTGAGAAACGAAATGTACCATAAGGGTTGGATAGACTTCAACAAAAACGGTATCAAAGATACATACGAAGATCCCGCTGCAACGCTCGAAGCCCGCATAGAAAACCTCTTGGAGCAGATGACACTCGAAGAAAAGACCTGTCAAATGGTTACCCTCTACGGCTACAAATGAGTGCTGAAAGACGACCTCCCTACCCCCGAATGGAAACAGATGCTTTGGAAGGACGGCATCGGCGCTATCGACGAGCATCTGAACGGCTTCCGGCAATGGGGACTGCCGCCTTCGGACAATGAAAACGTCTGGCCCGCCTCACGCCATGCCTGGGCACTGAACGAGGTACAACGCTTCTTTGTCGAAGACACTCGCCTCGGTATTCCCGTAGACTTCACCAATGAGGGTATACGCGGCATAGAGAGTTACAAAGCCACCAACTTCCCCACCCAGCTGGGTTTAGGGCACACATGGAACCGAGAACTAATCCGCCAAGTAGGACTTATCACCGGACGAGAGGCACGTATGCTGGGCTATACCAACGTCTACGCTCCCATTCTCGATGTAGGTCGGGACCAACGCTGGGGACGCTACGAAGAAGTCTACGGTGAGTCTCCCTACCTCGTTGCCGAACTGGGCATCGAAATGGTACGCGGACTGCAACACAATCATCAGGTAGCCGCCACCGCCAAGCACTTTGCCGCATACAGCAACAACAAGGGAGCGCGTGAAGGTATGTCACGCGTAGATCCGCAAATGTCACCGCGCGAAGTAGAGAATATCCACATCTACCCCTTCAAGCGGGTAATCCGCGAAGCCGGATTATTGGGCGTAATGAGTTCCTACAACGACTACGACGGCATTCCCATACAAGGCAGCTACTACTGGCTGATGACCCGCCTGCGTCAGGAAATGGGATTCCGCGGATATGTAGTTTCGGACAGTGATGCGGTGGAATATCTCTACACCAAGCACAACACCGCCAAAGACATGAAAGAGGCCGTACGCCAAAGTGTGGAGGCAGGACTCAACGTGCGCTGTACATTCCGCTCGCCCGACTCTTTCGTACTTCCGCTACGCGAACTCGTAAAAGAAGGCGGACTGAGCGAAGAGGTTATCAACGACCGCGTGCGCGACATTCTTCGGGTGAAATTCCTTATCGGACTGTTCGACACTCCCTACCAAACCAATCTTGCCGGAGCGGACGAAGAAGTGGAAAAAGAAGCCAATGAAGCCGTTGCCCTGCAGGCATCCCGCGAGTCCGTTGTATTACTGAAAAATGCAGACGGCACACTTCCGTTGAACATCGACCGAATAAAGAAGATTGCCGTTTGCGGTCCGAATGCCGATGAAGAAGGTTATGCTCTGACCCACTACGGGCCACTTGCCGTAGAGGTCACCACGGTTCTCGAAGGAATACGCGAGAAAGTGCAAGGCAAGGCAGAGGTGCTTTACACCAAAGGCTGCGACCTCGTAGATGGACACTGGCCTGAGAGTGAAATTATAGAATACCCCCTCACCCCCGCCGAACAGGCCGAGATAGACCGTGCCGCAGCCAATGCCCGCCAAGCTGATGTGGCAGTAGTGGTATTGGGCGGCGGTCAGCGTACCTGCGGCGAGAACAAGTCACGCACAAGTCTGGAACTTCCGGGACACCAATTAAAGCTACTCCAAGCGGTACAAGCCGTGGGAAAGCCCGTGGTATTGGTATTAATTAACGGCCGTCCGCTGTCCATAAACTGGGCAGACAAGTTTGTACCCGCCATTCTCGAAGCTTGGTATCCGGGGTCCAAAGGCGGCACGGCAATAGCCGACATCCTCTTTGGCGACTATAACCCGGGCGGCAAGCTGACGGTCACTTTTCCCAAGACTGTAGGTCAGATACCGTTCAACTTCCCCTGCAAACCGGCTTCACAGATTGATGGCGGCAAGAATCCCGGACCGGACGGCAATATGTCGCGCGTCAACGGTGCGCTATACCCCTTCGGCTATGGTCTGAGCTACACTGACTTTAAGTATTCCGACCTCGAAATTACTCCCAAAGTAATCACTCCCGATCAGAAAGCCACCGTACGGCTAAAAGTAACCAATACCGGCAAACGTGCAGGCGATGAAGTGGTACAGCTCTATATCCGTGATATCCTAAGCAGCGTCACCACCTACGAAAAGAACCTTGCCGGCTTTGAGCGCATCCACCTGAACCCCGGAGAAACCAAAGAGGTGACTTTCACACTGGACCGCAAGCACCTCGAACTACTGAACGCCGACATGAAGTGGACAGTAGAACCGGGAGAATTCGCCCTTATGGCAGGCGCTTCTTCCGAGGACATCCGCCTGAACGGCATACTCACCGTAGAAGATTATCAAAGCCGTCTGCAAGCACTCGAAAGCCGGAAACCCGTCAGCCCCGTAACGGCAAGTACCGATATGGAAAACGCATCGAAGGTGCTCGACGGAGAAATCAACACCGCTTGGCAAGGCAACAAGGGAGACTATATCACCTTTGCCCTGAAGAACGGAGCCAAAATAGACGAAATATCCATCGCCTTCAAACGTGAGAACAAGCTGCCCGCAGAATTTGAAATACAGCTCTCGGGCGGTGGCGGACAATTCCTGACGGTTTACTCGGGTACTGTCAGCCGGTACGACCAACTCATCTCCTACTCTTTCAAAGGAACGACTGCCAGTGACTTGCGTATTGTAGTGAATGACGACCGCGTAGGAATAGCGGAGGTACTCATTCCAACATTCAACTATTAGTTAATCTTTCGTAAATGGGTTCCGGGAATAAAGAACTTCGTTAACTTTGTTTTTTAATTCACAGTTATAAACAGACAGAGAAATATGAAGAAAAAGATGATATGGCTTGCCGGGCTTTTAATAGCCACAAGCACCTATGCCCAAACGGATGTCAGCACCGGCATAATGCGCGGTAAGGACTACGGAGTAACTTATCTCCTGCCCAAAACCGAAATAGAGATTGTAGTGGAAGCTACCAAACACACGTATATGCCCGGAGAGTTCTGCAAGTATGCAGACCGCTACCTGCGCATGAGCAATGTGTCTGCCGACCCGGATATCTATTGGACCATCGATAAGTTGCAAACACGTGTTACAGGCGTGCCCGACAAAGATAATGTCTACTTCGTCAAGCTGAAAGACAAGACCGTAGCCCCGCTAATGGAACTTACCGAAGACGGCATCGTACGTTCCATCAATATGCCGCTCAGCAACCGCACAATACCGGCAACCAAGATAACCGCTGCCGCACAAGAGATTATAGACCCGCGTAAGTTTCTGACGGAAGAGATACTCATGGCAAGCTCCAGAGCTAAAATGGCGGAGTTGGTAGCCAAAGAAATCTACAACATCCGCGAAAGCAAGAACGCCCTTCTTCGTGGCGAAGCCGACAATATGCCGCAGGACGGAGCACAACTCAGAATCATGCTCGACAACCTGAACCTGCAGGAGCGTGCCATGACAGAAATGTTCTCCGGTACCTTGAAAGAAGAACCTCAGACGTTCACTATCCGTATCACACCTAAAGAAATGAACAACGAAGTGGCTTTCCGCTTTTCCAAGCGATTAGGCGTAGTAGCCAATGATGATTTGGCAGGCGAACCGTATTATATTTCCGTAACTGATATGAAAACTCCCGCCATTCCCGAAGACGACGGTAAAAAGAAAGTAGACGGAATCGCCTACAACGTTCCGGGACGTGCCCATATCACACTGACAGGCAACAACAAAAAATTATTTGACGGTGAACTGCCCATCACGCAGTTCGGTACGATAGAATACCTTGCGCCCGTATTATTCAACAAAAATTCCACTGTGAAAGTGCTGTTCGATACAGCTACAGGCGGGCTGATAAAAGTAGACAGAGAAAACAATTAAAGGGTTAAAAGTTGAGAGTTGAAAGTTTCAACTCTCAACTTTTAACTTTCAACTGCACAAACCCATCCTTCTGCAACTGCGTAATATAAGTCGTGACGCGGGAAGGGTAATCAGATTCATTTTGAAAATGTTCGGCAAGCAGAGTGATTATTTCCTGCACAGTCCGCTGTCCGTCTATCAAAGCCCATACGGCAGTTCCATGCTCTTCCAGTTTCACATGAATATCAGCCGACATACTTTTCGGCAATAAGAAACGCCGCATCCAGTCATATTTAAACCGGGGAAAGGAGAGCACTGCGCACTCCCCTTCCCATTCGGTTGTGATGTGTCCGCACCGGGCGGGAACAACATCCAATAAGTTTACTTTTCCGTTTGTCCCTGACATTATCGTTATCAATCTTTGATGTTGGGTTCTTCCAAACCAAGTCCTTTCTTCTTATCGACAATCTTGAGGATAAATCCCAGCACCAAAGCAGCAACGCCAAGACAGGCAAGCATCACAAGCGGTGCGGTGTAGTCATACGATACGGCAGCCTCTTCCGGAGTAATCACGCCATTCTTCAAGTCAGCAACAAGCTGCGTATTGGTTTTGTCGAGCACCTTTCCGATAAGAAGCGGGAAGAGCCAAAGACCGATATTCTGAACCCAGAAGATAAGCGCATAAGCACTACCTATAATCTTGGCATCAACCAGTTTGGGTACGCTGGGCCATAAAGAAGCGGGAACCAGTGAGAAACTTGCTCCAAGCACCAAGATAGTAAGATAAGCTATCATGACACCTCCTACCGCATTGTCTTTGAATTCCGGAAGTACAAATGCAAAAGTAAGATGGCAAAGCACAAGCAGCATGGAACCAATCATCAGCATCGAAGCCGCCTTACCTTTATGGTCAACATAGTTACCAAGTATCGGGGTTATACCCACAGCCAGCAAGGGGAATACGGCAAACACCGTTTCTGCACTTTGGCGCATATAGCCCATGTAGCAGAAGACAACCAACAATACCCCGGCAAGGGTAAGCAAGCCGTACTTCATGCTTACTTTCTTCATAAAATTACTTGCAAAAGAAGCGCCTGCAACAACCAGCATGATGCAATACTGGAGAATCGTCACCGTATTGGTGGCCCAGAAAGAATCGGAAGGTACTTCCTTGAATACCAGATTGCATTGCAACATATTCACGGCATACTTCTGGAACGGGAATATGGCTGAATAATAGAGCACGCAAAGCAACGCCACCAACCAGAATCCGCTACTTGACAGAATAGTACCGAGGTCGCTTATCTTAAACGGATCGTCCTTCTCCTCAGCCTCACCGGTCTGCGCATCCAGCTTTTTATCCATGAAGAAATAGACAATGAACATGATAAGTGCAATCAGCAACAATACAACGCCAAATGCCACCGAACGGGAAACATCGATAACGCCCCCTAACTTGGCAAATACCGGAGAGAATATCATGCAAGTGGCAACTCCCAAACGGGCAAGGGCCATTTCCGAACCCATGGCAAGAGCCATCTCACGGCCTTTGAACCACTTAACGATACCACGGGATACAGTAATACCCGCCATTTCGACACCACAGCCAAAAATCATGAAACCTATTGCTGCAAACTTGGCTGATGCCGGCATACCTTTATAGAATGGTGAAATGCCCAGTTCGTCAAAACCGGGGATATAGTTCAGATTGTTGGTAAACCAAGTCTGAAGTCCGCTTGTCTGAAAAGCGTCTGTCACCGCATACCAGTTAATGGTGGCACCGACAAGCATCACAGCTCCGGAAAGGATTGCAGTGAAGCGTACTCCCATTTTGTCGAGGATAATACCTGCGAAAATAAGGAAGAACACAAATACATTAAGAAAAGTCTCAGAACCCTGCATCGTACCGAATGCCGTTGAATCCCAACCGCGTGTAGACTGCATCAGGTCTTTAATAGGTGAAAGTATGTCCATAAAGATATATGAACAAAACATGGCGAATGCTAAAAGCAGTAGCACAAACCAGCGCATACCTGCCGAATCGCGTAGCGTCTGGTGAATCTTGTCAGTAGTTGTCATTACAATATTATAATAAATGATTGATTAAATTCGGTTTATATATCATGATGCTATCCGTCATTCAGAGCGTAGCGAAGAATCTCTTCCCCGTGTAAACATCAAGAGAGTAGATTCTTCGCTACGCTCTGAATGACAGATGGTATAATAAATATTAGCTTTTAATAAGTATCCGGTTACAAAAGTAACTAAATATAAAAGACAATAAATAAAAACAGGCAGAATTGCACAATATAAATTGTACAATCCCACCTGTCAAGAAACGAAATAATTTCTCGAATATTAGTTGGCAGCCGGTTCTGCAGCATCCGTAGCCGCCGGAGCTGTTGTTGCAGGAGCCGTTTCAGCCGGTTGTTCAGCTTGCGGAGCAGCCGTACCTACGGGCATATTGTACGGGTTTGTTTTTTCTTCTTGCTGTGCCTGTTCCAGAATTACATCACCGCCCTTGTGAGAAACCGAAGGAATGACGTAAGCGGAAGCAACACTCATCACCACCAAAAATACAGCGAGGCCCCATGTTGCCTTTTCCAGAAAGTCAGTAGTCTTGCGTACACCCATGATTTGATTGGATGATGAGAAGCCCGAAGCCAGACCACCGCCTTTGGAATTCTGAATCAACACAATGAAACACATCAATATGGATGCGATCACCATTAAGATAACTAATAATAAATACATTTTGTTATTTTGATTTAGCGTTAATAATCAATTTCTCCAAAAATCTGATTTGGTCTGCAAAGTAAGCATTTTTTTTTGGATAATTCAAACTTAATTTTTTAATAATTTCAAGTGCTTTATCATATCTTCGCTGTTTAATGTAGATTTTTGCCAAAGTTTCTGTAAAACAGCTGTCATCCATGCCTTCTTCTACGACCTCTTCTTCAAACGATGTTTCTTCTTCCTCGTCCGAAGTTTCCGGTTCTTCCTCAAGACATACCGGTCTTTCAAGCACAGGCATTTCCGTCGATTCGCTCTTATTGATAAAACCGTCTATCAGTTCGTGTCCGCGCAATTTAGGAATTTCTTGCCCATCGGCCGATTCCGAATCAGCCTGTCCGTTGTCTTGCAGCAGATAGGTAGTGTAGTCCATTGCATAATTCAGTTCGGTAGTTTGCGAATGTTCTTCGGGAACAGTTGCCAGAAAAGCATCTATCAAGGAGAGCGTACGGTCTACGCTGGGCTCTTCTTCCAGCACTTTGGAAGAAAGCAACGACGGCTTCCGGGATTTCAGGGTGTAGCGGTCTCCTTCTATCAGATAGAACAATACACGTCTGTCGGCCACATACAATACAGCTTTACGCAGTTCCGCACCGAATGTAATGTCGTGCAGCAAATAGAGGTTCTTGAGGTATAACAGCCGGAGCGACTGGAAATAAGGATAGCGGACCACCAATGTGCGAAGTTCGTACAAGGTATCCTTATTCAACATTTCAGGATGCTGTATCCATTGTTGCAAATAGGCAGAAGTCATTCTTCGATTACCAGTTAGCTACGGTTGAATTAAATATTTGTTCCGTGATATCTTTTATCATCTTGCTTATCAAGTCATCCTGTACGTCAGTCAGCAGCAAGGACGAATCGTAAGTCTGGAAGGCGGAGAACTGTTGTTCAAAGTCTTCCTCGTGGTTCGTGTTGTTCACATAACGCACGTTGACAGTCATGGTCAGCTTCACTTTAGAAGAAAAGCCGTCGGCAGCTACAGCCTCGTTATATTGGTTATAACCGGTTATCTCACCATCTATTTCCAAATCACCGTTAGCGTTCACCAGTTGCAGACGCGTCTGTTGGATAAACATATCCTTAAGCTTCTGGTTGAACTCCGTAGTCATGGGAGCGTACACAAATTCAGCACGGTTAGGAAATTCGGCAATCGTGATGGTCTTTACTTTACTGTAATCAATAGAACTTATCGGGGCAAGTCCCATGGAGATGCGGCAGGAAGCTACCACGCACACCAAACCCGCTAACGCTGATACCAGTGTTATTTTCTTAATCCAATCCATATTCTTTTATCTTTCTGTATAGCGTGCGCTCCGATATGTTCAAATCCTTAGCCGCACTTTTGCGTTTTCCGTGATGTTTTTCAAGAGCCTTGCGTATCATCTCCTTCTCCACTTCGTCCAATGAAAGAGACTCTTCTACGTATTCTTCCGTATCCTGAATATCATCATCCACTTCAGAAGCCGGCTTTACGGAAGGATGTATTATGGTAGGCACACCGGCAGCAGGCACAGAAGCCACCACCGCAGGGGCAGGCGTATAGTAAGCGGCAGGCGTTACAGCCTGATTTCCCACAGCCGCCCGTTCGGTCATAATCTCGTGTACCAGTTTCTTCAGTTCGGTTACATCCTGACGCATATCGAAAAGCACCTGATACAATATTTCTCGTTCGCTCTCAAAGCTCTTGCTTTCGTTCTTCACGCCAAACAGTGCCGGCAAACGCTGTGCATTGTTTTGTTCGGGCAGATAGTTCTTCAAAATAGAAGCGTTAATTTCACGGTTGGTTTCGATGATGGAAATCTGTTCCGTTATATTCTTCAGCTGACGTACGTTACCGGGCCATGAATATGCCAGCAGCAGTTGCTTGGCATCCTCCGTCAACTGGATGGCAGGCATACGGTACTTCTCGGCGAAGTCCGATGCAAACTTGCGGAACAACAGCACCACGTCCTCTCCACGTTCGCGCAAAGCCGGAACCTGAATGGGCACTGTGTTGAGACGGTAGTACAAATCTTCGCGGAAACGTCCGTCGGCAATAGCCTGCGTAAGATTCACATTGGTAGCGGCTACGATGCGTACATTCGTCTTTTCCACCTTCGACGAACCTACCTTGATAAACTCGCCCGTCTCGAGCACACGAAGCAAACGGGCTTGCGTAGGCATGGGAAGTTCGCCCACTTCATCAAGGAAAATCGTTCCGCCGTCCGCTTCACCGAAGTAACCTTTCCGCTCACCGATGGCACCTGTAAAAGCGCCTTTCTCATGACCGAAGAGTTCCGAATCAATCGTACCTTCGGGAATGGCGCCACAGTTTACGGCAATGTATTGTCCATGCTTTCTCCGGCTGTATTGGTGGATTATCTGCGGGAAGCTCTCCTTACCCACACCACTCTCTCCGGTAATCAGCACCGACAAGTCGGTAGGGGCTACCTGAATGGCAATATCAATGGCACGCATCAGTGCCTCGTTATTGCCGATGATGCCAAAACGTAATTTTACTTGTTGTATTTCCGCTTTCGTCATACTACAAATCTTCTTCTACACTATCGAGTTTCAGTTTATCACTGTCGTCACGTCTTTCGTAATATTGTTTCCGCAGAGGGTTGGCGTGTGCTTCCTTCTCGCGCAAGCGGTTACGGAACACGTCGATTGCCACATAGACAGCCTGACGGAAAGAATCTTCGGAAGCGAGTCCCTTTCCCGCAATGTCATAGGCTGTGCCATGCGCAGGTGAAGTACGCACCACCGGAAGTCCCGCTGTATAGTTCACGCCTTCGTCCATTGCCAATGCCTTGAACGGGGCAAGTCCCTGGTCATGGTACATCGCCAGTACGCCGTCAAAATGGGTAAAGTTACCGGAACCCATAAAACCGTCAGCCGGATATGGACCGTAGCACAACATACCTTTGTCCGCCAGTTCTTTAATGGCAGGACTGATTATTTCCTGTTCCTCCGTACCCAGCAGACCTTCATCGCCTGCATGCGGATTCAGAGAAAGTACGGCAATGCGCGGCGCTCCGATACCGAAGTCCTGTTTCAACGAACGGTTGAAGATTACCAGTTTCTCTTGTATCAATTCTTTGGTAATAGTCGATGCAATCTCTCTTACGGGGATATGACCTGTCACCAGCGCCACCCGGAAGTCATCTTTCATCAGAATCATCAAAGCCTTTCTGCCGTCACCCAACTTCTCCTCGATATACTCCGTATGTCCGGGGAAGGAAAACTCTTCCGACTGGATAGTATGCTTATTGATAGGTGCTGTGACAATAACGTCAATCAGTCCCGCCTTATACTCTTCAATGGCTTTTTCCAAAGCGCCAAGTGCAGCTTTGCCCGCCTCAAGGTCAGGCTTGGAGAACTCCACCTTCACTTCATCGTCCGTACAGTTCACCACGCTCAGACGCTCAGGCGCAGCTTCAGATGCCGAGTTTACAATACTGAAATTGGTCGGCAAATCCAGCGATTTGCGGTGATAGGCGGCTACTTTGGGCGAGCCGTAAATAATCGGAGTGCATAGTTCCAGCATCGTAGGGTCTGAGAACGTTTTCAAAATCACCTCATACCCTACTCCGTTTATGTCTCCCTGAGTGATGCCGACTCTTATTTTATTATCTTCCATTCTTATTTTTCTGTTTTAGTAGAATCTTCTTTTGTTACTGCCAAAGGCATTTCGTTTCCTTCCTGTTTGCTTCCGGGCAACTTAAGCGTATACAATGACGCTTCCATCTGGCGCACCAAGTTACGCTTCAGCTTGTCGGGTGAGTATACAAATATTTCAGATACGATAATACGCTGATTAGCCTTGTCCAAACGGACATGGGAAACGTACGGGCCACCCATAAAGTCACCCTTCACACGCCACAGGCCGCGGGCCTCCAAAGCATATTCGCCTTGCACATTGATAGGACGCACATCCGTCATCAACGAGTCGGTTTCCATGTACATACCTTCTCTCGCACCGGGGATATTGATTTTCATCACAGAGTCGCGCTTATGCACAAAGTACTCTTTCGTAAATGTATCTTTGTCCGTATATGGGTAAGAGTAGATAACGAAGTTCTGGTCTCCGGTAGCCGCATTCGTACCTGCCCAGAAGAAATTTTCTCCCTGTTTGGTTGCGGTCAGTTCACCGGGAACCCATACGTCACAGTCGAACATACTCTTTACTTTCGTAGAAACATAGTCATTATGCTTGTTCTCCAACACTGAAATCTGACGGTTCATCTCGGCACGGGTAAAGAAGTCTACGATTACCTGTCTGTTTTCTTCGACAAACTTCTCGAAAGAGGCTTCGTCCGGTGCTTGGATAGTCAGGATGGATTGCGGAGCGGCATATACGTTTTTCGCATACTTGAACTTGGGCTGCGTGTACAAATCCTTGTTCACCTCCACAATTATAATATTACGGATGAGCTTCAAGGTAGAGTCATAATTTGCCGGAGAAGTATACATTATACGGAATGAACGTTCCGACTGGGGCAAGCCCGGTACATCAGAATCAAGTACATTGTAAAGGGCACGACCCGCAGGACGCTCCCACAACCCTTGATCAACCACTACCAAAATTTCATACGCCCGACCGCTGGATGTCGGAGTAAACACACCCTTCTTGCCGTTACCGCACGCCGAAAACAGTGCAAGTATCAGGGCCATACTCAAATAAAACAGGTGTTTCTTCATATATCTATGTATTTTAGTTTTTACAAAGCTACGAAAAAGCCATATAAGCTTGACGCCAAAGTTAATAATTTATATTAATTCTTCTTTATTCTCTTCCTGTTTGGCCGTTGAAAGCATACCGCACGCAGCAAATATATCTTCACCGCGGGAAGCCCGAATCGTAGTAAACAATCCATGCGATGTCAGATAATCGCGAAGCGTCGTCATCGTCTCCATATCGGCGCCCTCCAAATCAACTCCGGGGATAGCATGGAAACGAATCAGGTTGATGCGACAGTCCAACCCGCGCAACAGCTTCAGCAACTCCTTGGCATACAACAACGAATCGTTCACTCCCTTGAAAACAATATACTCGAAGGATAGTCTGCGCTGTTTGCTAAAATCATAGTTTCTTAACAGTTCTACAATCTCGGTAATGGAGAAGGCTTTCTCGGCAGGCATCAGTTCGCGTCGTTGCAAGGGTACGGGCGAGTGCAGGCTGATTGCCAAATGGCAGTCCGATTCTTCAATGAAACGCTGCAACCCCTTACGAAGCCCTACGGAAGAGAGTGTAATCCGTTTCGGGCTCCAACCGTAACCATAGGAGGCCGTCATCACCTCCAATGCTTTCAGCACCTCGTCAAGATTATCCAGCGGCTCTCCCATACCCATCATAACCACATTGGTCAGCTTGTCGCGTTCGGGCAGAGAATTTATTTGGTTGACAATCTGATTGGCGGTCAAGTTAGCGGTAAAGCCTTGCTTGCCTGTCATGCAGAACTTACAATTCATCTTACACCCCACTTGGGAAGATACGCACAGCGTAGCCCTATCCTCGTCCGGGATGTAAACAGCCTCTACATAATGCCCGTCTCCCACACGATACAGATACTTCACCGTACCGTCTGCAGAGCGCATGGCATCTACCGGCGCTTCACCTCCCACCTCATAGATTTCTTTCAGCAACTCCCTGTGTTTCAACGACAGATTCGTCATTTCGTCTATGGAAGCCACCTTCTTGTCATATAGCCATGAAGCAATCTGTTTGGCCGCAAATCCGGGCATTCCCAGATTCTTCACCACTGTCTTCAGTTCGGTTAATGTAAGCCCTAATAGAGGTTGTTTCATTCTGATTGTCTTTTTACTGATTCAAATACGCTGATGTAACTAATCACATTAAGTTATCTTTTGCAAAGGTAGGAATAAAGTTGCACAAATGAAAAAGCCGTTCGACATTTATCGAACGGCTCTCCCAAGTATTATAACTTTATTCTTCCTTTCTTAGAAATACAGATAGCGATTATCTTTCACATCGGCATTCAGATACAAATCATTGATGAACTGGCCTGCCATACGTGCATGCATATTCTCCAATGTAGCTTCTTCTGTCTTCTGGTCGTAAGTTTCGTTCAGTTTTTCCTTAGCGTAAGGCTGCAGAACGAATACGCCTCCGTTACCCTTAATAGGAGCACTCAGCTTATTCAATTCAGCGATTGAAGCGTAAGCGCCTACCAGCGGTTCGCTACTGCGCAATGCCGGAACGTAAGCCGGAGCAGCAAAAGTTACGTGCTTTACAGAGTCGCTAACGGCGTTCGCCATATTCTTATATTGGTCGAAAGAAGTCGCACCGGCAGCTTTCATTTCAGCCATAATTTTCTCGGCTTTCTTATCACGGAGGATTTCGCTTCTCAGCTGGTCTTTTACCATAGACAACGGACGGTAACCTTCCGGAACAATGCTCGTAACGGCTACTACCATCATATGGTCGCTTTCGCCGCATTCGTACAGACCGGAAACTTCACCGGCTTTCGCTCCAAATGCCCATTTCAAGGCTTCTTTTGTTCCTTTCACACCACCGATGGTATGTTCCGAGCTATACAAATCAGCTCTGTCCAACAGTCTGTAACCGGCATCTTCGGCATTGGCAGCCAGCTTTTCCAACGTATTGTTGGTAGCGATGAACTGGCTGAAGTCATTGTATGCCTTGCTATAAGTTTCCTTGCTGAACTCAACCGGACGCTTGATAACGGCTACTTTATATTTATCTTTCACAGCCTTCTTGTTCATAACTTGAAGAATAACGTTTGCCTGACCTAAAGCAAGGTTAGCCAACTCGTTCTGACCCAAAGTCGTGATAGCTGTGATATACTTCAGGTTGTCACCGTCCACCTGAGCGCCTTCGTAGTTGGCAGAAGAAATCCAAGTCGATTCACCTGTCTGACCGTACTTCTTGGCAATTTCCGCAAAGTCAGCTCCACCCTTGATGGCTGTATAGATACTGTCCGCCAAAGTCTTGGTCTTGTCAGCGTCTTCAGCTGCAATCTGAATCTGACGGTACTGGATAGAGTCGGCCATAGCGGTAGCAGCCAATTTCTTGAAAGAGTTGATTGTATTGTCCGATGCATTATAGTAAGGACCGTAAACACCGCCTACCTTCACAGAATCCAAACGGGCAACAACATCAGAAGGCAGCGCTTTGTCTGTATAATACAAGTCAACATATTGCTGGGTAGAACCGGTTGAGCGGATAAAGTTTGCATAGTCGGAAGAAGTCTCTACCAATTGTGCAGTGTATTCTTCCACTTCTTTTTGAATATCCGCTTTGTCTTCCGGACTTGCAGTAACCTGTACATCGATATACTTGATACTGCGGGTTTCCACATATTGTCTGAATTGTTCTTTCTTCTTGTCATAGGCCTCTTTCAGGTCAGATTCCTTGATAACGATTGTAGAATCTACAATAGAGGAATAAGGAACGGCTGCCAGCAACAGGTCAGACTGGTCTGCGCGTGCATTGAAAGCATCTTCCGCTTCAACGGGGTTAGAGAAGAGAGACTTTGTAATCAAAGCCTGGTATTTTTCTTGCAGGCGAGCCTGTACGAGCGACTTCTCTACAAAAGCCCAGAAGTTGTACATAGAGTTGTAGTACTCTGCATATTGAGCCGGCATTTGAGCCTTGTTCATTTTAGAGTAATCCACCAAGAACTTCTTCAGCATATCTTTGTCGAAAGCGCCGGTCTGCGGATTGCGGAACGGAGTCTGTTGCAGCATCGGATGTACACCGGCATCAATAATAGCCTGAAGTTCAGCCTTAGAAACAGTCAAGCCCAGTTTTGCAGCTTCGTTCTCAATTAATTTATTGTTTACGTATGCTCTCCATACTTCGTCTTTAATCTGATTGGTTTGTTCATCGCTCAAAGCGTTCAAGCCACTGGAAAATTTCACGACTTCCGTATATTCCTCTACCAATGCTTGAAAATCCTGAGCGGAAATTGTTTCCCCGTTCACTTCACCTACATCTTGTGACTGGTGCGGCTGAAGTACTTTCCACGCGTCTCCCGCGATGAAGGCAAACAGCGCCAAACCAATAACAATCACCAATAAGGGCCCTTTAGACCGAATGTTTTGTAATGTTGCCATTTTAGTTAATATGAATTATTTGTTTATTATTATTTTCTATTCAATGTTCTTTTTAGCGCACGAAGATACAAAAAATGCTAATACGCATCTATTTATTCTTTAAAAATTTACGCTGAAACGAAATTATTCCGTGACTTTCAACCGCACTAACTCTATTTTAGTGGCTGTCACCTTAATTATCTTGAACTGATATTCGTCGATAACGACCACTTCATGCAACTTCGGGAAGCTTTGATAACGGTTCAGTATCAGCCCGCCTATCGTAAGGTATTCATCCGATTCCGGCAGTTCGAGATTGAATGTTTCGTTTACTTTCTCTATTTCAAGGCGTGCGGACAATACATATTCATGTTCGTCTATTTGCTTGCAGATGTAAGAAGTGTTATCGTGCTCGTCCTCAATATCGCCGAATATTTCCTCCACCAAGTCTTCCAAAGAGACGATGCCGGATGTACCGCCGAATTCATCTACAACGACAGCAATCGTCTTCTTCTGTTGCATAAAGAGTTTCATCAGCTTGTGCGCCGCCATCGTTTCGGGCACAATGGGTACTTCCTTGACGTTGTTTCTCCAGTCCGCCGGGTTTCTGAACATCTCGGAGGAGTGGATATAGCCGATTACATTATCTATATTGCCGTCATATACAATAATCTTGGAGATGCCCGATTCCACAAACAAGTTTCTCAAGTCCTCAAGCGAAGCGGTCACATCCACAGCCACCACTTCCGTACGGGGAACTATGCAGTCGCGTATCTTTATGTTGGAAAAATCAAGCGCATTCTGAAATATTTTCACTTCCGCATCCAGTTCCTCCTCATTGGTGGCGTTCTCTATGCCCGACTGGACAAAATAGTCCAAATCCACTTTACCGAATGCCTTGTCGGACGCTTCCTTGTTTATCTTCATGCCAAACAGGCGCAAGAAGAGATAGGACAACCCGGAAGCGAACTTTGATACAGGAAACAAAACGACGTAACAGATAAACAAAGGAACCGCAAAGACCCGCAACATCAGGTTCGGATTAATCTTGAACAAGGTCTTTGGCAGGAACTCACCCGTCACAAGGATGATAAGCGTGGATATGACAGTCTGCACCAACACCATAATAAAATGATTCTCAATCATTCCTGCCAGCAGACTCACCTCAATAATCTGTGCCATGAGGATACCGTAGATGACCAGTGCTATGTTATTCCCCACCAGCATGGTGGAGATAAAATTATTCGGGTTGCGGAAGAAGCAAGAAAGGATGCTCGACGTGACACCCGGCTTCCGTTCCATTTCAAAACGAAGCTTATCCACGGAAACAAAAGCAATCTCCATACCCGAGAAGAAGGCGGAGAAAGCCATGGTTATTAACAGGTAAATAATAGTATCCATTATATCATTTGATGCTGTCTGTTCTCAACGTATCGGAAGGAGCGGCGCTATCCTCGTCTACATAAAAGATGCCTTCCGTCTTAAAGAAACGGTATTTTGTCAGTTGTTCATTCGATTCAAAGCCAATGGCATAGATTATCTGGTCGGGTTGTTCTATGCGCACCCGCCTGTCGGAGTACACGCGCTTTTTGTTCTGGTCCCAGTACAACAGTTCGGTGTCAAACTTCTCGCCTTTCAGGTTTTGTATGTGCACATTCCCCATCAGTTTCCACAGCTCTTTCTTATTATAATAATAGGCCGTATCGGCTTTGATGCTGGCTTCCGTATGGAATACGGAATCGAATTTCTCCAAATAAATACCTTTCTCGAACGCCCAGTAAGGCGGGTTCTTACGGTCGTAAATCAGCCATTCCGCCGTGTTGACACGATAACGGGTGATACCCGAGTCGGAAATCAGTGTTGTAACCCCCTTGGTATCCATAACCGGCAACGAATCACGCTCGGTAATGGCAGCTCCCATTTCTTTTTTGCGTCCGGAACAGGAAGAAAATAAAAGAAGCATAACCATCACCCCAAGGGCAATGGTTATGCTCATATGCTTATGTTCGACAACGTTGGGTTGTAGCGACATATTCTTATCTGATGGTTGTAGACTCACCAATCCAACCGCCAATCGTGATACGGTCACCGGCTTTGTAACCCAACATAAAGAGGTCTTTGGCCTGCGGAGTATGACGTGCATAGGTTGAAATCAGTTCATTTACTTTATCTGTAACGCTCGGGTCTACGGCTTTGGCGCGTTGCAGTTTGTCGATAACTACATAGTAAGTACATCTGTTCAATGCAGGTTCGTCACTCCAGTTGGGGTTTGAACCATACATTTGAGCCAACAAGATATAAGGTTCACCGTAGCTTTCGTTGAAGCTGATAGCCTTCTGGGCATAAGTTCTTGCCTGAGACAGTTTCTTTGCCTGCCACAAAGCGGCTGCGGTAGCATAAGCCATTTCAGCTTTCTTCGAGTTGTCGGTTTCCATACCCAGCGCTTCATCGAAGTACTTCACGGCAGTATCATAGTCGCCTTTCTTATAGTACATATAGGCTACACCTACAGCTGCATCGGCACTCGGATTAACGCGATACAAATAGTCGGAAGCCTTAAAGTATGCTTCGCTTTCATTACACTTCATCATCTTCAAGATAGTGATAGTTTTCTTCAAGAAAGCGGAGTCTGATTTGTTTTCTTCAACTTTCGGACCATAAATATTCTGCAAAGACTCACAATCGGCTACACCGCTGTTTACGAACATAGCTACCAAGTTATCCTTGATTGTTTGCAGAACCGACTTTTTCTTAGGATTGTTTTCGGCTGCGATAGCATCGTCAGCATACTGTGAAGCGTTGATATAATCCTGGAAGAATTGGTCTGTATGGTTTGTATCCGCCTTTACTTTCTGCATGGACACATCAATGAAATAGTGCAGTACGGCACCGTCCGATTCACCCTTGGCAGTCTCAGCCGATTCTTTCAGCCAAGCATAAGCCTGATTCAAATCCGGAGCCGGTGAATATTGCAGATAATCCACAGCTTTCGTACCCAGTGCAGAAGCTACACTCGGCACACCCTTCATTTTCGTAGCAAACTCAGGAATGTACTTCATTTTCTGGTCATGTACAGCCATCAGCTCATCAAACAGCTTCTTATACTCGGCAGAATTACGATCCTTAATCTGGCTCATCAAGCCTACGAGAATCTTCTGCGCATCGGTATAAGTGTAATATCTCAGCGTCGGACAATCTTTCAGAACTTCCATACAAGGAGCGTAGGCGTCCTTATAGTTTTTCGCTCTTACCGCCTCATGCGAGATACTACTGTTGGCATTACAATCACTTTGTGCGAAAGTGCTGGTTGCTCCACCCGAAAGGAGCAAAACAGCGACAAGCGTTTTAATTTTCATTGTATTTAATTTTTAGTTGTTATATTGTCTATTTTCACCACTCAACATCAATCAACTTTCCGTTTGAAGAACCAGCGTTCATTAAAGGTCACCCCTACACAGACGCGCAATGTATTTTCATTGAGAAATGCAGCTGTCTTCCCTTCGGTTCTTACGTATTGGGCCGAGAGGCTCAATACGGAGCGCGTACGCGGAATAGGAAGTCCGAAACCGGCAGTCACTCCATATTCGCTGGCAGCACGCATACCGTTTATTTTGTAATAGGGTTGGGAATAATAAGCTCCCAAACGATATTTCACATGAGCCAGATAGCTTCTTCCCAACGGATTAGGAAGGAACTCAGCTCCCAAAGCTATCTTTGTACGATTGCAGAAAGCGTTTTTCGCATTCATGTAAGTCACCGAACTCCATTTCTGGAAAGTAAAATCGGCTCCTACCGTCAGACGCTTATCATACACATAGCTAAGACCCACGCCCAAACTCATCGGACTACCGAAAGTTGCAACCGTATCCCGGCTGTTTATCGTCATACCCGTATTGCTGTCGCCCAACTGGTCTTGCACATACGAGTCGTTGCTCAAATCGTGTCCCGGAGAGAACACCACTCCCAATGTAGCTTCATGCTTCTTGCCGAACGACTGCGTGTACTGTGCCCCGATGTCCAGCTTATAGCTTTGTATGGACGTGCCCGTCTGCGTAGTCAGCGGCAAAGTGGACGAGTTATTCGGGAATGTCATAGCCCTTGTGTGTGTTATATCTCCCCAAAGATACGAAATGTTCGCACCAACGGAAAGATTTTTAAATATTTTAAATCCGGCTCCCAAATATAACTGGTGCAATCCGCCGTCTCCATAATACTGCAATGCGCTGGATTGGGAAGGATATTCAGAATCTTCCCTGTACTCCGCCATACTATATCCCACATTCGAATAAGGCAGCAATCCCAAGCTCATGGCTGCCCATTTGCCCAAGCGAAATTGCATTGTAATGTAGTCGAAACTGGAGTTTTTGGCATTTTGTTTCACCGTACCGTTACTAAAGTTCGTATTCTGCAGGGAGATACCGCCGTCAAAAATAAAAGTAAGCGAATCTATCGCCGTATAGGATGCCGGATTTGCGAAATTTACTTGGTATTTATCCCGTAATCCGTATGCAATACCACCCATGGCTTTGCTATTACCTGAACCCTGGTCCGCCAATTGTCCGTATCCGTATCGTGTATAGGGAGAATTCGTATTATTTTGAGCGATTGCCGCTCCGGACAACATCATAAGCAAGAACACCAAGAGTGTTTGTCTATATCCTATCATTATTATAGTTTAAAATTCTATTTAATCCTTTCAATACTAAAAATCTGTCTGCAAAGATGATACTTTTTAAGTTTGTATCAAAAGAAAATTCATCACCGCCCGTTAAAAAAACCAAAAGTTCAGGATATTTATGCTTCATAGCCATTATGTAGCCCGAAATTTCATACTCCATACCTTTCAGTACTCCTTCGCGCATTGCCGTATCGGTATCCTTACCCAACGGCAGGCGTCGTCCTTCGCGGCACACCAGCGGAAGCCTTCCCGTAAGCTCGTGGAGTGCCTTGAAGCGCATTTGCACACCCGGCGAGATGTTTCCGCCGTGATAGCGGCCGGCGGCATCAATGAACTCGTAGGTGATGCAGGTTCCGGCGTCTATCACCAGAATATCCTTCCCCGGAAATTGTTCATAAGCCCCCACCACAGCTGCCATACGGTCGTATCCCAACGTCTCGGGAGTTTCGTAAAGATTATCTACCGGAAGCGGCGTTTTTTCATTCAGCCGCAACAAGGGGACGGAGAGCTGTTCCAATCGCGCCGACACCCGTTCGTTCAAGTCTATAACGGTAGCTACAATCGCCTTTTCCACCGCATACTCGGCACAGATACCCGGCAGACTGTCAAGCGTTTGATTGGAATCATAGAACACTTCTACGATGTCCTTATTTTTAAATACCGCCACCTTTGCAACGGTATTTCCTATATCGATAATAAGGTTCATTCAGCATGTTTTTAAAGCGATGCAAAGATAGTGTTTTTTTCGTTTATTTTCCCTTATATTTACATACTTTTCCCCTTTATTTACAAAGCATTCATCTATATTTACAAGCATTTTCCTTATATATAATCGCGCATAAATAATAAACCACGCTCAATATTCAGGATTCGGGCGCACGCGCTAAATCTTTTCTTTTTTTATCGAAAAATCGCCGTTATTATAAAGAGGGGGGTATACCCTCCCCGTACACACGGCGATTTTTATCGAAAAGAAATAAGTTTTCCGTTAGATTGGAAAAAGATTTCCACCACAGTGAAAATCTTTTTTGATATACATTAAAAAACTTTTTGAACATAGTGAAGAAACAGGCTGAACCCGGCACAAAAAAAACGAAAGGAGCTTCCGTAATAATTGCCATTCTAAGATTTTAAGCGTATCTTTGTAACGAATTACAAGATACAAACTCGATTCAAATCAGTGGTAATAAGTAAGTGTTGAAATTTAATTTATATCAAGAGCATCTGTCATTCAGAGCGTAGCGAAGAATCTCTTCTCTGTGTATACATCAAGAGAGTAGATTCTTCGCTACGCTCTGAATGACAGATAGTATAAACTAATTATGCGAATTCACTTTAAAACAAAAACAAATGAAATTGTACTCGCTAACTTTCTGTTTTTCCATCTTCCTCCTCCTCTGCCTCCCTGCCGCCCGGGCACAGGAATCCACGAAAAACGCCCCTGACTCCATACGCATCAGCCTGCTGACGTGCGCTTCCGGCGAAGAAATATATTCCCTTTTCGGACATACAGCCATACGATACGAGAACTATACACGCGGTATCGACGCCGTATTCAACTACGGCATATTCAACTTCAACGCACCGAACTTTATTCTCCGCTTTGCCCTCGGCGAAACAGACTACCAGCTGGGTGCCGGCAATTACGAACGTTTTGCCGCAGAATATTATTACCTGGAGCGCGATGTCTGGCAGCAAGAACTGAACCTCACCTCCAAGGAGAAAGAGAAACTGGTGGCCTTGCTCGAAGAGAATTACCGCCCCGAAAACCGGGTATATCGTTACAACTTCTTTTACGACAACTGCGCCACGCGTCCTCGCGACCTGATAGAGAAATCCATTGACGGCACGCTGCAATATGCTGACAATATGACCGATGCAAACACCGGAACATCCTTTCGCGACTTATTGCACAAATACAGCGAAGGACATCCCTGGTCACGCTTCGGCATGGATTTATGTATGGGCAGCCAAGCTGACAAAGCCATCAACCGCAGACTGATGATGTTTGTCCCTTTCTATGTACAAAAGTACTTCAACCGAGCCCGAATTACAGACAACGGAGGACAGTCGCGCCCACTGGTGCTCAACGAGGAGAAGATTATAACAACCGGAAGCGGAGAAGCCGAACAACCCCTCAACGATTTCACCCCCATGCAGGCCGCCTTGTTCCTGTTCATACTGACCGCAGCCGCCACCATCTACGGCATACGCCGGAGAAAGACGCTTTGGGGAATTGACCTCGTCCTGTTCTTCGCCGCCGGAGTGGCGGGATGTATTTTGGCATTCCTCGCCTTGTTTTCCCAGCACCCTGCCGTCAGCCCCAATTATCTGCTGTTTGTATTCCACCCGCTTCACCTTTTATGCCTGCCATGTATGCTAAACAGGGTGCGAAAAAGGAAAAGAAGCCGCTATATGCTGGCAAACTTCATAGTTTTAACACTTTTTATATTGCTTTGGCTCGTAATACCGCAAAGATTTCCGTTAGCTGTGTTACCTTTGGCACTTTGTTTGCTGATACGTTCTGCAAGCAACCTAATTCTCACATACGATAAGAAAAAATAATGAAAAAAGGACTGATAACTTCCATACTCGCACTGACATTCAGCAGCCTGCAAGCCCAGCCGCTGCCACCCTCTCCCAAGTTGGTGGTGACGCTGACTATCGACCAACTGCGCACGGACTATATGGAAGCGTTCTCGTCATTGTATGGAGAAAAAGGCTTCAAACGGCTGTTACGGGAGGGCAGGGTCTTCCGCCAAGCGGAATATTCCTTCAATGTTGCTGACCGCGCTTCGGCTATTGCCGCTTTGTACACGGGCACTACACCATCCATGAACGGCATCATTGCCGAACGCTGGTTTGACCCGAAAACCCTGCGCCCGAAGAATTGTGTAGACGACTCCGCCTTCATGGGTAACTATACCGACCAGAACACCGCTCCTACACAACTGCTGACTTCCACCTTTGCCGACGAGCTTAAAATAGCCACTAAAAACGCCGCATTGGTGTATGCCGTCGCCCCTTTCCGCGATGCCGCCGTACTATCGGCAGGACATAGCGGCAACGGCGCCTTCTGGCTGAACCACAAGACCGGCAAATGGTGCGGAACCACCTATTACGGCGAATATCCCTGGTGGCTGAGCCAGTACAACGACGGGCAGTCACCCGACTTCCGCATCAAGGAAATGGAGTGGAATCCCCTCCACCCCATCACAAGCTATACATTCCTGCCCGAATGGCGCACTATCCCTTTCAAATATAAATTTGAATTGGAAAAAGACAACAAATACCGCCGTCTGATAACCAGCCCGCTCATCAACGATGAGGTAAACCGTGTGACAGAGGATTTGCTGGATAAAAGCAATATCGGCAAGGATGAAATAACCGACTTGCTTGCAATCACCTACTACGCAGGAAACTACAACCACCGCAGCACGCAAGAGTGCGCCATGGAGATGCAAGACACCTATGCACGCTTAGACCGCAGCATCGCTCGTCTGCTGGATATGCTGGAAAGCAAGGTGGGCCTGCAGAACGTGCTCCTGTGCATCGCCTCTACGGGATATACCGACCCGGACGGGGCGGACATCGGCATCTACCGCATCCCCGGCGGCGAATTCTACCTGAACCGCTGCGCCACTTTGCTGAATATGTATCTGATGGCTACTTACGGCGAAGGGCAATATGTAGAGGGTTTTTATAACCAACAGATATATCTCAATCGTAAATTAATAGAAGAGAAGCAGTTGAACCTTGCCGAAGTTCAGCAAAAGTCGGCAGAGTTTCTGGTACAATTCAGCGGGGTAAACAAAGTATATTCCGCTTATCATCTGCTTTTGGGCTCTTGGTCGCCACAGATAGACCGCATACGCAACGGTTTTCACCGCCATCGCTCCGGCGACTTGATTATCGAAGTCCTTCCGGGATGGACTGTCATGCAGGAAAACGGCAATGACAACCGTGTGGTGCGCGCTGCCGCCGTACCCGCCCCCCTTATTCTTCTTGGCAAAGGAATAAAGCCGGAAACCATCCGCATACCGGTCGCCGTAGACCGTGTCGCCCCTACCCTGTCGAGTGCGATGCGCATCCGCGCCCCCAACGCGTGCACAGCCACTCCCCTCAATTACTGATAAAGGCTCGCTACAGAGGGCGCAAAGTTTTACAAAGCCCCTAAAATAATCTGTGTAACTTTACGTTATCTGTTGCAAAATCAGTAACTTTGCACGTCTTTTAAACTTAGTAAATAATAATAAAACAAATACATAATGGGATTTAATGAAATTTTAAGCTCGATTTTCGGCAACAAAGCCACCCGCGACATGAAGGAAATAAAACCGTGGGTAGACAAAGTAAAAGCCGCTTATCCGGAAGTAGCCGCATTGGACAACGATGCCCTGCGTGCCAAGACAGAAGAACTGAAAGCATACATCCGCAACTCGGCAACAGATCAACGCGCCAAAGTAGAAGAACTGAAAGCAAGCGTTGAAAGCACCGAACTGGAAGAACGCGAAGAACTCTTCGCCCAGATAGACAAGATAGAAAAGGAAATACTGGATATTTACGAAAAGGCATTGGACGAAGTTCTGCCCGTCGCCTTCTCTATCGTGAAGGAAACAGCCAAACGTTTCTCCGAAAATGAGGAAATCATAGTAACCGCTACGGACTTTGACCGCCATCTGGCCGCTACCAAAGACTTTGTACGCATCGAGGGTGACAAAGCCATTTACCAGAACCACTGGATGGCAGGCGGCAACGATACTTTGTGGAACATGGTACACTACGACGTACAGTTGTTCGGTGGCGTGGTACTACACAAAGGCAAGATTGCGGAAATGGCAACCGGTGAAGGTAAGACCCTGGTGGCCACCCTGCCCGTATTCCTCAACGCACTGACCGGAAACGGCGTGCACGTAGTAACCGTGAACGACTATCTGGCAAAACGTGACTCCGAATGGATGGGCCCGCTCTATATGTTCCACGGCTTGAGCGTGGATTGCATCGACAGACACCAACCCAACTCCGACGCACGCCGCCAGGCTTATCTTGCCGACATCACTTTCGGTACGAACAACGAATTCGGCTTCGACTACCTGCGTGACAATATGGCTATCAGCCCGAAAGACCTTGTACAGCGTCAGCACAATTATGCCATCGTCGATGAGGTAGACTCGGTATTGATTGACGACGCCCGTACTCCGCTGATTATCTCCGGCCCGGTTCCCAAAGGCGACGACCAGCTCTTCGAGCAACTCCGTCCGCAAGTGGAACGTCTGGTAGAAGCACAAAAGAAGCTGGCTACGCAATACCTTGCCGATGCCAAACGCCTGATTGCTTCGGATGACAAGAAAGAACAGGAAGAGGGCTTCCTTGCCCTGTACCGCAGTCACAAGTGCTTGCCCAAGAACAAGGCGCTGATTAAGTTCCTCAGCGAGCAAGGCATCAAAGCCGGTATGCTCAAGACCGAGGAAATCTACATGGAGCAGAACAACAAGCGTATGCACGAGGTTACCGACCCGCTGTATTTCGTGATTGAAGAAAAACTGAACAGCGTAGACCTGACCGACAAGGGCGTAGACCTGATTAGCGGCAACTCCGAAGACCCCACGTTCTTCGTGCTTCCCGACATCACCGCCCAACTCTCCGAACTGGAAAATGAAAAGGAACTGACAGACGAGGAACGCCTTGCCAAGAAAGATGCCCTTATGACAAACTTCGCCATCAAGAGCGAGCGTGTACATACCATCAACCAGTTGCTGAAGGCTTACACCATGTTCGAGAAAGACGACGAATATGTAGTAATCGACGGCCAGGTGAAGATTGTGGACGAACAGACCGGACGTATCATGGAGGGCCGCCGCTACTCCGACGGTTTGCACCAGGCCATTGAAGCCAAAGAAGGCGTGAAGGTGGAAGCCGCCACACAGACATTTGCCACGATTACCTTGCAGAATTACTTCCGTATGTATCACAAGCTGTCCGGTATGACCGGTACCGCCGAAACGGAAGCGGGCGAGCTTTGGGACATCTACAAACTGGATGTAGTCGTTATCCCGACCAACCGCCCCATTGCCCGTAATGACATGAACGACCGCGTTTACAAAACCAAACGCGAAAAATATAAAGCCGTCATCGAAGAGATTGAGAAGATGGTAGAAGCCGGACGCCCCGTCTTGGTGGGTACTACTTCCGTTGAAATCTCCGAAATGCTGAGCAAGATGTTGACCATGCGCAAGATTGAGCACAACGTGCTGAATGCGAAGCTGCACCAGAAAGAAGCCGACATCGTCGCCAAAGCCGGTTTGAGCTGCGCCGTAACCATCGCCACCAACATGGCGGGCCGTGGTACGGACATCAAGCTGAGCCCGGAAGTAAAAGCTGCGGGCGGTCTTGCCATTATCGGTACGGAGCGTCACGAGTCGCGCCGTGTAGACCGCCAGTTGCGTGGTCGTGCCGGACGTCAGGGTGACCCCGGTTCATCCGTATTCTTCGTGTCTTTGGAAGACGACCTGATGCGTCTGTTCTCTTCCGACCGTATTGCCGGCGTTATGGACAAGCTCGGTTTCAAGGAAGGCGAAATGATTGAGCACAGCATGATTTCCAAGTCTATCGAACGCGCACAGAAGAAAGTGGAGGAAAACAACTTCGGTATCCGTAAACGTTTGTTGGAGTACGATGACGTCATGAACAAACAGCGTACCGTAGTCTACACCAAACGTCGCCACGCTCTGATGGGCGAACGTATCGGTATGGATATCGTGAACATGATTTGGGACCGCTGCGTCAACGCCATCGAAGCTCCCACATACGAGGACTGCAAAATGGATCTTCTCCAGACGCTTGCCATGGAAACTCCGTTCACCGAAGAGGAATTCCGCAACGAGAAGAAAGAGAAGCTGGCCGACAAGGCTTTCGACGCCGCCATGGAACTCTTCAAACGCAAGACCGAACGTATGGCGCAAATCGCTTACCCGGTTATCAAGCAAGTGTACGAGAACCAAGGACATATGTACGAAAACATCCTGATTCCCATCACGGACGGCAAACGTATGTACAACATATCCTGCAACCTGAAAGCCGCTTATGACAGCGAATGCAAGGAAGTGGTGAAAGCCTTCGAGAAGTCTATCCTGCTACACGTCATCGACGAAGCATGGAAGGAAAACCTGCGCGAGCTGGACGACTTGAAGCACTCCGTACAGAACGCCAGCTACGAACAGAAAGACCCGTTGTTGATTTACAAGCTGGAGTCAGTGAACCTGTTCGATACGATGGTAGACAAGATAAACAATCAGACCGTTTCTATCCTGATGCGAGGACAGATTCCTGTACAGGAACCGCAGGAAGTTCGCCAAGCCGCTCCCGAACAACGGCAGGACTTAAGCAAGTACCGCGAACAAAAGCAAGACTTGAACGATCCGAACCAACAGGCCGCCGCCCAACAGGATACGCGCGAACAACAGAAGCGCGAGCCTATCCGTGTTGAAAAGACAGTGGGACGTAATGACCCTTGTCCTTGCGGAAGCGGCAAGAAGTACAAGAATTGCCACGGAAGAAATGCGTAAGATAGCTGTTAGAATCTCTTCTCTGCATACAAGAGAAGAGATTCTTCGTCACAAGCTCCTCTGAATGACTGAATGATAGGGCTTTTACATTTTGGCACATCCTCTTTTATTTATTCAAGTAAAAGATTACTTTTGTTTTCAGAACAAAGAATTAAGGCTATGACTAAATACTCTCATTATCTGTTACTGTCTTGCCTGCTACTTCTGGCAGGCTGCCAAAGCGTTGAACAGCTTTCCATCGACTATATGATGCCCGCAGACGTCAGCTTCCCGGCAAGCCTGAAACGAGTGGCTATCGTAAACAATATGCCCGAAGTACCCGAAAACAAGCCCATCCTTGCCAAAGAAAAGAAGAAAGACGACTTTGAAATAGCCCGGAAGGTAGACTATTACAACGGCGATGCAGCTATCACCACCGAGTCGCTCGCCCAGTCCCTTGCCAACGAGAACTACTTCAACGAAGTGGTTATCTGTGACTCCGCCCTGCGCGCCCGCGACATAACTCCGCGTGAAGGAGTGTTATCGCAGGAAGAAGTGAACCGGTTGATACATAATCTGGATGTGGACTTCCTCATCGCGCTGGAAAACGTACAGATATGCACAACCCGCAAAATAAAATATATGCGCGACTGGGGCATCTACTACGGAACAGTGGACGCCAAGATATACCCCACCGTCAGAGTCTATCTGCCCAACCGCAGCACTCCTATGGTTACTATCAGTAGCAAGGACAGCATCTTTTGGGAAGAAACCGGGAACGGACCGTTTGTACAGACCCACCTCATCAGCGAGGAAGATGTAATAAAACAAGCCTCCGAGTTTGCCGGAACCATACCCGTAAAGAAGTTGCTGCCTTATTGGAAAACAGCCAACCGATACCTCTTTTGCGGCGGTTCTGTAAATATGCGTGACGCCGCTGTGTACGTCAGGGAAAATAAATGGGACACAGCCATTGAATTGTGGAAACAGACCTATGCCTCCAAGAAAGGAAAGAAAAAGATGCAGGCGGCTTATAATCTGGCAGTGGGCTACGAAATGCAGGACAACATAATCGAAGCTGCCGACTGGGCGCTGAAAGCCCAAGCCGAAGCTCGCATTGTGGACGGCGTGGATAAAAAAGATTTGACTCACCTCACCCAGTCCGACCTCCCCTACTACGTCCTTACAACCCTCTACGTATCCGAATTAGAGAAACGAAAAGAAGGCTTATCCCGCCTAAATATGCAAATGCAGCGATTCAATAATGACTAAATAGACGGTGTTCTCTTTTTTTTCAGTATTAATTAATCAATTATTAATTATTTTCTCTACCTTTGAACATCCATTTAGTAAAGAAAAGCAATTATGAAACTCAGTCAATCGGCATTATCTCTCCTCGAAGAAACTATCAAGCGGGCAATCGGCAAATACACTTGCGGTTGTGAACAAACCATCGTTACGGATATTCATCTGCAAGCCAACCAAAATTCGGGCGAATTCTTCCTATTCGATGATGATGACCAAGAACTTGCCAATGCCACCATTGAAGAATGGATGACTTACGAAAACGATGATTTCTACGAAAATATAGAGCGTATCTTAAGTAGCCTGCTCTGCAACATGAAGAATCAAGGCATCTTCGACAAGCTGACCATCATGAAACCTTTCTCCTTCGTACTGGTAGATGACGACAAAGAAACCATAGCCGAACTTTTACTGTTGGATGATGACACCTTGCTGGTAAACGAAGAATTACTGAAAGGATTGGATGAGGAGTTGGACGCTTTCCTGAAAGATTTATTGGAGAAATAACGAATAATACAACCCAAATAAAAAAGGTCCGGACTTTGATTGAAGTCCGGACCTTTTCTTTTATATCAGAGGTGTGTGTTACGCTTTCTTCAAAGCGGCGATACTTTCCTTCAGTGAGTTGATGATGCTCTCTGCATCCGCCTGCTTCTTGCGTTCCATCTCAATAACGGCAGCGGGAGCATTATTCACAAACTTCTCGTTGCCGAGCTTCTTCAAGACACCTTGCAAGAAACCTTCCTTATGCTTCAGTTCGGCTTCCATACGGGCTATCTCGGCTTCTACATCAATCATATTGCCCAAAGGAACGGCGTATTCCGTTGTACCCACCATGAAAGCGGCGGCACCGTCAGCCTTAGCCTCAACTACGGTTACGGCAGAGAGGTTACACATCTTCATAATGACAGCATCAAAAGCCGCTACCGGGTTCTCACCGACAATCTGCAGCTCCAAAGCCTCTTTCTGGGCAATGTTCTTCTGCAAACGGATGGAGCGTACGTTACTGATAACTTCTTTCACCACTTCAAAACGAACAAGCAAATCTTTGCAAACCGCAGTGTCTATCGTCATTCTGTCCACCATCAGACTGATGTGTTCTTCTTCAATCTCCTCCTCCGTACGGTCATAGAGATGTTGCCAGATTTCCTCTGTAATGAATGGCATAAAGGGGTGCAACAAGTGCAGCAAGTTATCGAAGAAACGCAATGTACAGTCATGGATGTAACTGGAGATACCCTCACCATAGGCCGGCTTGATGATTTCCAAATACCAAGAAGAAAACTCATCCCAGAACAGCTTATAGATTGCCATCAAGGCCTCACTCAAGCGATATTTGCTGAAAAGGTCGGCCACTTCGGCAGCCACTTCATTCTGTTTGGATTCAAACCATTCGGCAGCTAAGCGCGCAGCTTCGGGAACCGGCTTGGTATCGTCTACCCTCCAACCCTTCACCAGACGGAAAGCGTTCCATATCTTATTGTTGAAGTTACGTCCCTGTTCGCAAAGCGCATCGTCAAAAAGGATGTCATTGCCGGCAGGAGCCGAAAGCATCATACCCATACGTACACCGTCGGCACCGTAGGTAGCTATCAAGTCCAGCGGGTCGGGTGAGTTGCCGAGCGACTTGGACATCTTGCGTCCCAGTTTGTCACGAACGATACCCGTGAAGTAGACGTTCTTGAACGGCATCTTGCCTTCGTATTCATAACCCGCCATAATCATGCGCGCCACCCAGAAGAAAATGATGTCCGGACCCGTCACGAGGTCACTGGTGGGATAATAATAGTTGATTTCTTCGTTACCTGGATTCAGGATACCGTCGAACAAAGAGATGGGCCACAGCCAAGAAGAGAACCAAGTGTCGAGACAGTCCTCGTCCTGACGCAAATCCTCCGGTTTAAGGGCAGGATTTCCGGTCTTTTCCCGTGCCAGCTTCAAAGCCTCTTCGGGAGTGGCGGCTACCACATATCCGCCTTCCGGCAGGAAGTAAGCGGGAATACGGTGTCCCCACCACAACTGGCGGCTGATGCACCAGTCTTTGATGTTCTCCAACCAGTTCTTATACGTGTTCTTATATTTGGCAGGATAGAATTTCAACTCATCGTTCATTACCGGAGGCAGGGCCATATCGGCAAAGTGCTGCATCTTGAGGAACCATTGCATGGAGAGCTTCGGCTCGATTGCCACGTTGGTACGTTCGGAGAAGCCCACCTTGTTGGTGTAGGCTTCCACCTTTTCCAACAATCCGGCACTCTGCAAGTCTTTCTCTATCTGTTCGCGTACATCGAAGCGATCCATACCGACATAGAGTTCGGCAGCTTCGCTCAGTGTACCGTTGTCATTGAAAATGTCGATAGTAGGCAGGTTGTATTTCTCGCCCAGCATATAGTCATTGACGTCGTGTGCAGGGGTTACCTTCAGACAACCCGTACCGAACTCCACGTCTACATAATCATCCTGAATAACGGGGATAACACGGTTCACCAACGGCACAATCACTTTCTTGCCCTTCAACCACTGGTTCTTCGGGTCGGCAGGATTGATGCACATCGCCGTATCGCCCATGATTGTTTCGGGGCGTGTAGTAGCCACTACGGCATAACGCTTACCGGAAGCATCGCGGTGAACGACTTCTCCCTCGGCTCCCGTCTCACCGGACATATCATCATCGGCAACGTAATATCTCAGGTAATACAGCTTGCTATGTTCTTCCTTGTAGATAACCTCCTCGTCGCTGAGGGCGGTGAGGGCTTTCGGATCCCAATTCACCATACGCACGCCGCGATAAATCAGCCCTTTGTTGTAGAGGTCTACAAATACTTTGAGCACGCTTTCGCTGCGTTTCTCGTCCATGGTAAAGGCAGTACGGTCCCAGTCGCAGGAAGCACCCAGCTTGCGAAGCTGTTTCAGGATGATGCCGCCGTGCTCGTCCGTCCATTCCCAAGCGTGCTTGAGGAATTCATCGCGGGTCAGGTCTGTTTTCTTGATGCCCTGTGCGGCAAGTTTGTTCACAACTTTGGCCTCAGTGGCAATGGAAGCGTGGTCCGTACCCGGAACCCAACAGGCATTTTTGCCTTCCATACGGGCACGACGTACAAGGATATCTTGAATGGTATTATTAAGCATGTGTCCCATGTGGAGCACACCGGTGACGTTGGGGGGCGGGATGACGATGGTGTAGGGCTCACGACCATCGGGTTTAGAACTGAATAATTTGTGGTCTAACCAATACTGGTACCACTTTCCCTCTACGTCAGCGGGATTGTACTTACTTGCTAATTCCATGTTTCTAAAATCTATATTTTGTTATAATGGGCGCAAAATTAATAAATTAATAGCTTTATCCGGCAAAAGCAATGAAAAGAATTGTATACCTTTGCTCTACAAATGATGATTTTACACGGAGTTTCCGGAACAAGCACGCAGTACCGCGCGAGTTTCAACAAACAAAACCGGGAGTTTCAACGCATGAAACCAACAGTTTCACCCTATGAAACTCAGAGTACCACCGCTTGAAACTCGCAGTTTCAACGCATGAAACTGAAAGTACCAAAGGCTTGTACCCGGAATGAAGTCCTAAGAACATAGAGAATGATGAAACGCAGCCTAACAATATCGGGAATAAGAATCAAGAGCAGTTCATTGCTTTTGATATTTTTTTTGCTGCTTGTGTGGTGTGTACAGATGGTGCCCGGCTGGGGAGACATCTATGCCAAGCACGTATATCCGTTTATCGCGCAAGGGCTTTCTTCTTTCTCATGCCTTGTCCCGTTTGCCATCGGCGACCTGTTCATTGCGCTAAGCATTGCCGGTGTACTTCTCTACCCCGTCTATGCGCGTTGCATCCGCAAACAGAAGTGGAAACACATCTTGCTGGAAGATGTAAAGTACCTTTTGTGGGTGTACGTATGGTTCTATCTGGCATGGGGGCTGAACTACTCGCAAAAGAACTTTTACGAACGGACACACATCCCTTATACCGCCTACACCCCTGATATTTTTCAAAAATTTACGGACAATTATATCGAGAACCTGAATAATTCCTACACCGGCCTTACGTCTATCAACAAGGAATCGGTTCGTAGCGAAAGCGTACGGGCATACCATCAAATCAGTGATTCCTTAGGTGTGCATCGCCCCTTTCATCCATCGCCCCGCGTAAAGACCATGTTGTTCACTCCGTTGATTTCCATGGTAGGCGTCACAGGCAGCATGGGGCCTTTCTTCTGCGAGTTTACCTTGAACGGAGATTTACTTCCCGTACAATATCCCGCTACCTATGCCCATGAACTTGCCCACTTGTTAGGTATCACCAGTGAGGCGGAAGCTAACTTCTATGCCTACCAAGTATGTACACGTTCGCAGATACAAGGTATCCGCTTCAGCGGTTATCTCTCTATACTGCCGCACGTGCTGGGCAATGCCCGCCGACTTATGGACGAAGAAAAATACACACAACTCCTCCGGCGCATACGTCCGGAGATTATCGAACTGGCTAAGAAGAACAGTGAGTACTGGATGAAGAAGTATAACCCCATAATCGGTGACATCCAGAACCTTATATATGACTTATACCTGAAAGGGAACAAGATAGAAAGCGGACGGAAAAACTATTCGGAAGTGATAGGACTGCTGATTTCGTATGACAACAAACCTGTAAACAATGAGAGTCGGGAGTTAACTCCTGATTCACTTTAATACTTAAACTGTAATATCAAAATAATGTCTACAAGAAAAGAACAAATGGAAGCCTTCGGCCGCTTCCTCGACATACTCGACGAACTGCGGGTAAAATGTCCTTGGGACAAGAAGCAGACGAATGAAAGCCTGCGTCCCAACACCATTGAAGAGACTTATGAACTTTGTGACGCCCTGATGCGCGATGACAAGCAGGACATCTGCAAGGAGTTGGGAGACGTACTGCTCCACGTAGCTTTCTATGCCAAGATTGGTTCGGAAACCGGAGATTTTGACATAAAAGATGTCTGCGACCGCCTTTGCGAGAAACTCATCTTCCGCCATCCCCACGTATTTGGCGATGTGAAAGCTGAGACTGCCGGACAAGTATCCGAGAACTGGGAACAGCTGAAGCTCAAAGAGAAAGGCGGCAACAAAACCGTGCTAAGCGGTGTGCCAGCCGCCCTTCCCTCGCTCATCAAGGCATACCGCATTCAGGATAAAGCCCGCAATGTCGGGTTCGACTGGGAAGAACGCGAACAGGTATGGGATAAGGTGAAAGAAGAAATACAGGAATTCCAAGCCGAAGTAGCCCATATGGACAAGCAGAAAGCGGAAGAAGAGTTCGGAGATGTGATGTTCAGTCTCATCAACGCCGCACGCCTGTACAAAATAAATCCGGACAATGCACTGGAACATACCAATCAGAAGTTTATCCGCCGCTTCAACTATGTAGAAGCGCACAGCATCAAAGAAGGAAAAAACCTGCACGATATGACGCTGGCAGAAATGGACAAACTATGGGAAGAAGCCAAAGCATTGGAGAATAAAAATAGACTATCTGTTTGACCCAAACAGATAGTCTATCAGACCTCAACACATCATCCGTTTCATGCAAACAGATGATGTGTTTTTATTTCTTGCCCGATTGGCGTTTCGGAGCCCTGTCTTTATTGTCGCCGTTATGGCGCATACCTTTCAGCAAGTCCCGATGGAAACGCATTTCAGCCTTCTGCACCAGATAGAGTTTCTTGGCGGACAATATCTTCTTGAACCTTCCAAAATAAGATTTGTCCAAATGGTCGGAAGCGATACGCGCATCGTACACTCCTTCCATTATTGCGTTATATTGGGCTTCAGTAGTCTTTTCGTCTTTTCCCTGACGAATCAAACTCCATGCTTTATCGTTTTGTTCTTTCTTTTTGTCCTGCAATTCAAAGTAAAGGGGGAAAAACTTAGCCGCCTCTTCCTTTGTCAGCCCGGCTTTCTCTGTAATATATGCTTTCTGCTTGGCACGAAACTCGGTGGGAGACAAATGTTGGTCGCATCCGTCCGCAGCCCGGAGTACCGGTGCGAAACTGCACATCATAACTAATAAAACAATCAGCTTTTTCATTTATTTTTCAATCAGTTAAAGTTATCCATAAGTCATTCTGCACCGGAATCGGCCAGATAGACATACAATGAATAATCATCAAGCATGGAGTTGTCCACCGCCATATTGATATATTCCATTTCTGTTTCCGCTTCATCGGCAGCCATACGGTCTGTTTCATCCGGCGTATGGTTGGAGGAAGCCACGCGGATTATCAACGCCGCGCCTACAAACATAGCCGCCATATACACCCACGGTTTTACTCTTTCCCACATCGTAACCTCTTTCTTCTCGAAAGCGGGTTTCTCCTTTTCGGGAAGCCGGTTCATAACCTCCGAAGTGAAGCTCTCAAAATACCCTTCGGGAACGTGGAAAGCATTTTCCCTCCCTATCTTCCTGAGTATGTTATCTTCTTCTTTCATAAGCTCTTCTCCTCTCTGTTTGGTTAGACATTTTTTCACGTTAAAGGTTTAATCATCTTCTCCCAATATCTTCTCTATTTTTTTCACCGCATGATGATAGGATGCTTTCAAAGCCCCCACCGAAGTACCGAAGATATCGGACATTTGCTCGTATTTCATTTCTTGGTAGTACTTCAGGTTGAACACCATACGCTGCTTTTCGGGCAATGTGAGCAAAGCCTTCTGCAAAGCCATTTGAACCTTGTCGCCCGAGAAGTAAGGATCGCTCTCCAACTTCTGAAGAGCATCGGCTTCGGGGTCGTCCAACGAAACGGTATTGGCAGCCCGCTGTTTGTTCAGGAAAGTGAGGCACTCGTTCAAGGCAATACGATAGAGCCAGGTAGAGAGCTTGGCCTCTGCCCGGAAGTAATCAATATTGACCCATGCCTTGATAAAGGTATTCTGAAGCAAGTCGTTGGCATCCTCATGTGAAAGTACCATGCGCCGGATTTGCCAGTATAACTGTTCACTGTATTGTGCAACAATCATCTCGAATCCCCGCTTCTGCGTACTCTCCTCTTGAAGAAGCGCCAACACTTCGCGTTCATTATAAGAAGAATTCATATATTCTATTCACATTTATAGCTTTCGGGAAGCAAAGATAGTAAAAGTTTAATTCACACCGATATGCAAAGCGTTTCTTTAGCAAGCTGCGTATCCGGAAAGACTGCGCGAGCCTCATCCAGCAATACCTGCTCATCATCATAGCGGGCCGAGAAATGACCTATCAGCAATTTCTTCACTTCCGCGTCACGGGCTATTTGCGCGGCTTGCGAGGCAGTGGTATGGAATGTTTCTTTGGCGCGCGGGGCGGCATCTTCGGCAAAAGTGGCTTCATGGAAAAGCAAATCCACCCCCTTTATCTGCTCCGTTATAGAGGGAAGATAAATCGTGTCCGAACAATAGGCATAGCGACGCGGAGCTGCCGAAGGACGGGTGAGACGGGCATTGGGTATTACCTCTCCTTCCGGTGTGACGTAGTCTGCACCGTTCTTAATGCGGTTCAGTTCGTACACCGGCACGTGGTAGAAGTCTGCCATATCACGCAGGATATGGTTGGGACGCGGCTTCTCGGCAAACAGGAACCCGCAACAAGGCAAGCGGTGACGCAAAGGAATGGTGGTCACCGTCAGCGAACGGTCTTCGTAAATCAAGGCAGCTTCTTTCGTTCCGAACTCATGGAAGAATATCTTATAAGTCATCTGATGGTTGAAGAAAGCAAGCATCGGAGTAAGAAGTTCTTCCAGTCCTTTAGGGGAATGGATATGCAAGTCCGCCGTACGTCCCAAGAGATTAAGCGTAGATATAAGTCCCAGCAACCCGAAACAGTGGTCACCATGCAGGTGGGAAATAAAGATACGGTTCAGACGCGAGAACTTGAGACGTGACTTCCTGAATTGCAGCTGTGCACCTTCACCGCAGTCTATCATAAACAATTTATCACGTAAGTTCACTACCTGCGAAGTAGGAAAATGGCGGGTGGTGGGCAATGCCGAACCGGAGCCAAGAATATGTAGTTCAAATTTCTCCATGATGATGCAAAGATAAGGTATTCATCACAACTCCCAAAAAGAAAGGGTACTTGTGTTTATCACAAGTACCCTTCATCTTATTTATATATAGAAGTAATTACTTCTTTCCGGCTTCCATTTGCTCTTTCAAAGCTGCCAGAGCATCGATGTCACCCAGAGTTGTAGAAGCGGCCTGGTTTTGGATTGAGGCGGGAGCTTCTTCTCTCTTACCGGTAGACTTCTTAGCTGCCTTCTTCTCAGCTCTTTCTTCCGCCTTGGCTACATCTTCGAAGATACGGCTGTGAGACAGGATGATACGCTTAGCGTCCTTGTTGAACTCGATAACTTTGAATTCGAGTTTCTCGTCCAACTGAGCTTGTGAGCCATCTTCCTTAACGAGGTGTTTCGGAGTAGCGAAACCTTCTACACCATAAGGCAGAGCAACTACTGCACCCTTATCCAACATTTCGATGATAGTACCTTCGTGTACTGAACCTACTGTAAATACAGTTTCGAATACATCCCAGGGATTCTCTTCGAGCTGCTTGTGACCCAAGCTCAAACGACGGTTTTCTTTGTCGATTTCCAGAACCTGTACGTCGATGTCTGCACCAATCTGAGTGAATTCAGAAGGATGTTTAACCTTCTTAGTCCAAGACAGGTCAGAGATGTGAATCAATCCGTCAACACCTTCTTCGATTTCTACGAATACACCGAAGTTAGTGAAGTTGCGAACCTTAGCTGTGTGCTTAGAAGCGATAGGATATTTTTCTTCGATAGTTTCCCAAGGATCAGCTTTCAGCTGCTTGATACCCAAAGACATCTTACGTTCTTCGCGGTCCAAAGTCAGAACTACTGCTTCAACTTCGTCACCTACCTTCATGAAGTCTTGTGCAGAACGCAAGTGTTGTGACCAAGACATTTCAGATACGTGAATCAAACCTTCAACGCCCGGAGCGATTTCGATGAATGCACCGTAGTCAGCCATAACGACTACTTTGCCCTTCACGTGGTCGCCTACCTTCAAGTTCGGGTCGAGAGCGTCCCAAGGATGCGGAGTAAGCTGTTTCAAGCCGAGAGCGATACGCTTCTTCTCATCGTCGAAGTCAAGGATAACAACGTTGAGCTTCTGGTCGAGTTCAACCACTTCTTTCGGATCGCTAACGCGGCCCCAAGAAAGGTCTGTGATGTGAATCAAACCGTCTACGCCGCCCAGGTCGATAAATACGCCATAGGAAGTGATATTCTTAACGGTACCTTCGAGAACTTGTCCTTTTTCGAGTTTACCGATGATTTCTTTCTTCTGTTGTTCCAGTTCAGCTTCGATAAGAGCCTTGTGAGATACAACGACATTCTTGAATTCCTGATTGATTTTAACAACCTTGAATTCCATAGTTTTGCCAACGAATACATCGTAGTCGCGGATAGGCTTAACGTCGATTTGAGAACCCGGCAAGAATGCTTCGATACCGAATACGTCAACAATCATACCACCCTTAGTGCGGCACTTGATGTAACCCTTGATAATTTCTTCATTTTCCAAAGCTGCGTTAACGCGATCCCAAGAACGGGTAGCACGAGCTTTGCGGTGAGACAGAACCAGCTGTCCCTTCTTGTCTTCCTGGTTTTCGATGTACACTTCTACCGTATCACCTACTTTCAGGTCGGGATTGTAGCGGAATTCATTCAAAGGAATGATACCGTCTGATTTGTAACCGATGTTCACAACTACTTCACGCTTGTTCATTGCGATTACGGTTCCGTCAACTACCTCGCGGTCGTTAACTTTGTTCAGCGTGTTGTCATACGCCTTTTCCAAGTCTTCGTGACTTACGTTTGTTACGGTTTCACCGTTTTCGTAAGCATCCCAGTTGAAGTCCTCAATGGGAGCAACATTTTTTAAATTTTCCATTAATAAATAAATTGTTTAACTCGTTAATTAAGTGAGACTTTATGTTGACTCATATTAAATCGGGCGCAAAGATAGGAGTATTTTCTTGAATGACAAAAAGTTCTTTCTGAAAATATCCGTTCTTTACGCCCGATTTCCAAAGATTTATACCTTATATATATTAGGAATTCTCTTTGATATATGCCAAAGCCGCTCCGATAGCCGTGCGATATTCCGCATAGGGAGGGATGTGGAAACGGACATGGTAGATGCTTTCCATTTTAGGAAATACCTCCCGGCACTGCGGCAGTTGGGTAAGATTGCCTATCAGAACAAAGTCCTTTACCGGACTGTTCAAAGCGGAAAGGACAGCCGCACCGCCTATCGTCTGGAGTACGGTATAAATGATGCCGCAGGCTATGTCTTCCTGCGAAGCGTTACTGTCGGCTTTTCCGAATAATGAGGCAGTAGCGGACACAGGTAAATCGGGCAATGCGTTATTACAGATGTCACCGATTTGCAGATTGACACGGGTCACATCACCCTTTGCCGCCAAATCGGCCACCTGATGAATATCGTGCGTCTTGAGCAACAAGCGCGAAAGTCCTTGCAAAGTTCCTCCGCCGATGCCCATACCGCCGATATGCTGGATTTCATCCCCGTTGATTTTCACAAAGGATGTACCTGTTCCCATGCTGACAACCATCAATTGGTCTATGTCCGTAGCATGGCGCGCACCCAGCCCGTTGGCTATGAACTCATCCGTCTTGCGAGTGGGAAGCCCGTAAAGCGGACTGTCCACAAATGCACTGCCCACACCGGTCAGCATCACCTGCTCCACATCAGACAACTGAATTCCGTTATCATAGATATACTTGCCGAACGCTCCGAATAGGGAAGTCACCGGGTCTGCCGCCGTTATGAACATCGGAGACTGTATCTGCCCCTTATTGATTCCAACGATTTTAGTGGTACTTCCACCTACGTCTATACCTATTACGATTCCCATAACCTTAAATTTTTGCGACAAAGATAAAGTATAAATTCCTATAATCTCCCATTTCTGTTTACCTATTGAATAACTCAAACGTAAACTTGACTCCTACTTCCTGATACTTCCAGTTTGCAAAGCTCGCAAAAACGCCAAAGTCGAAGATATGCGTACCGATGCCATATCCGACTTCAAGATAGGGATTCAAGTGAGGAACAACCAAAGCATTCAGATACAAACGCTCATTCAGTACATACTGGGTATACTTCTTCAAGTGACGCAGCAAGAGGAAGGGCGCTTCGTACGTGAAATGCCCGCGAACATACTTACGGGACGAGTTGTACCAGCGTCCGTCGAGCAACTGGAATACTCCGCCGATTTCATCATTCCAACCGACAGGAAGATTGGAGCGTGCCAAATTGGCGAAATCCACAAAATAGAGTTCCTTCTGATTCGTAAAAGCTCCCCAACCAAAGCGGTAATAAATGTCGCGCATCAACCCCAAGGGAATGTTGTGCTGAAAATCCACTTCTATGCGTTCGTACTTTCCGGTGCTGTTCATAATTCCGCTGATTCCGCGTTCCCAGTCCACAGAAACTGTAGGATATTTGGAATGAAGATTAATTTTACGATCACCACTCATGTAATAATACTGACCGGGAGTCCACGTGACTCGTACACGAGGTGCAAAGCTGTTATAACTGTGACGGAACTTTTTCAGAATTGAAGGGTCAAAACCCGGATAAATGGGCGAGATGCCTGTTGACATCACATTCGGAGTATCGGGATAGACAAGAACAAACTTTGAACGCTCCACTTCCGTACGCCGATGCAAAGAAAGTCCCACGTCCAAGGTCAGCCCGTTTACAATCTCCCAGCTATGGCGTATCTGTAAATATAAATCCTTGAAATAATCCAAATGAATCTGGTCAAAATCGAAGATGCTGTCGGGAATAGCTTTCAGGTCATCCAGCACATCACTGCTATAAATACGGTTACCATTACCCACACTGACGTGCAGGGCCGCGCGTTTGCGAGGCCAGTAATCGAAATCAGAATTGATTGACCAATAAAACTCTTTCCGCTTGAAGTTATAACCTAACTTGGGGACGACACGCAACAAGCGATCTCCCGTAAACAAACGGTTGTATTTAAACTCCTGGCGATAGGAGAAACCGTTGCTACCGCTATAACTTAACAACAAAGGGTTGATGATAGGCGAGCAACGCACACTTCCCATCTTGGCAAGGTCTACGGTATACCGGCTGACCAACGCATCCCCTATCTGCCCCCAAAACTCCAGCCGCTTGTTTTTGGGCTTCCGCTTATAAAGAAGTGTATCACGGCGCAAAAAGAAATCCTCATACAACTTCTGCTCATGCGAAGTCAACGGAATGGGACGCAAAGTATTGAAATAGGCCGTGTCACGCTGATAGGCGTTCGTATCCGTCAAAAGGGTATAAGACTCGGACAAATCGTATTTGCTCTTAAGCCTATTCCGCTTGACTGCAGCTGCAGGAGCATGCTGACGAATATCTTTATAGTTGAGCATTGCCGTATAGCTGCCGTCCACCACATTACCCAGCAAACGGAAAGTGGCATCGACATTGAAATGAACGGGCAAGAACTCGTCGCTGCTTCCCACCTTGCCCAACTTCACCAGATTATTAAAGCGAAGCAATTCGGAACGCCCCGAAAAACGTATTTCACGCACGCTCCATACGTTATCACTGACAATCATATAGCCACCCACAAGCTGAAAACTCTTACTCTTCGGCATAAAACGAATACGAAACTCACGGTTATGCACTTCACCCATTATGGAGTCTACATAATAAGTGTAGTACTTCTTGGCATTGGCTGCCAACGGAGACAGAAGTTTATCATATAATAAGGTGGAAGAATAAATGTTGATGTGGAAGTATTCGAGCAAACGACCGTCCAACTCCCAAAGTTCGGAGGTAGTACCTACACTTGCCTTCACCTTCTGGTCGTAAATATCAGGGGCGGTATAGTGCAGTTCGCTGTGTGTTTCCATCATATACTCCCGCACGCCTTTCTTCATGCGAAACATGGAAGGGATAAAGCGAAGCAAACGATTCTTCTTACGGATATTCGCCCAACCCTTTATATAGAGCTCCGCCTTATACTCATCGACAATGCGCTCATAAAAAGGCGCAAAGAAGATGACTTTGTCCATAATGGAATCCGCATAAGCTCTCTGCCCTGCATACGACCGGGGAACAGCTGTAGCACCCGCCTTCTGCAAACTTGCACACAAGAGACAGACTCCTATCCATATGCATATTAGATGTTTCAACCGCAATATCGTCTTATGTGGGAACAAATATAGAAAAAAAGTAATAACTTCCACTTAAATTCTATTTTCATTTTACGAAGCTAAAAAAGGCCCTAAAAAGCATAATTTCGAAGCACACCCCTCTTTTTTAGGGGGTAATTCTTCAAAAAACATATAAAAATCCAAGATTACCCCCTAAAGAATAGGGGGTAATTCAGAAAAAACATATAATTTTGCACCCAACAACCAACAAAAGAAGAGACTAATATGTCAAAAATGAGATTTTTTGCTTTGCAAGAGCTCGCCAATCGTCGCCCTCTTGAAGTCATCACCCCTTCAAACAAGTTGTCCGATTACTACGGCAGCCACGTTTTCGACCGTAAAAAGATGCAGGAATACCTGCCTAAAGAAGCTTTCAAAGCCGTTACAGACGCTATTGAAAAAGGCACTCCCATCAGCCGGGAAATGGCCGACTTAATAGCAAACGGAATGAAAAGCTGGGCCAAGTCCCTGAATGTTACTCACTACACGCATTGGTTCCAACCCCTGACGGACGGAACAGCCGAAAAACATGACGGCTTCATCGAGTTCGGAGAAGACGGAGATGTCATTGAACGTTTTTCCGGGAAATTGCTTATCCAGCAGGAACCGGACGCCTCTTCTTTCCCCAACGGTGGTATCCGTAATACATTCGAAGCACGCGGATATACGGCATGGGACGTGTCTTCACCGGCCTTCGTCGTGGAAACCACGCTTTGTATTCCAACCATTTTCATCTCTTATACCGGTGAGGCGCTGGACTATAAAACTCCCTTGCTCAAAGCACTCGCAGCAGTAGACAAAGCAGCGACGGACGTCTGCCAGCTTTTTGACAAAAACATAACACGCGTATATACCAATTTGGGCTGGGAACAGGAATATTTCCTCGTAGACTCCGCACTCTACAACGCACGTCCGGATTTATGTCTGACAGGACGTACATTAATGGGGCACTCGTCAGCCAAAGACCAACAGTTGGAAGACCACTATTTCGGTTCTATCCCACCACGTGTGACAGCTTTTATGAAAGAGCTGGAAATAGAATGCCACAAACTGGGCATCCCCGTCAAAACACGCCACAACGAGGTAGCCCCCAACCAATTTGAGTTGGCTCCCATCTTTGAAAACGCCAATCTCGCCAATGACCACAACCAGTTGGTTATGGACTTGATGAAACGCATTGCCCGCAAACACAACTTCGCCGTACTACTGCACGAGAAACCATACAGCGGCGTGAACGGTTCGGGTAAACACAACAACTGGTCGCTTTGCACTGATACGGGAATAAATCTCTTTGCTCCGGGGAAAAACCCGAAAGGTAATATGTTATTCCTTACATTCCTTGTGAATGTACTGATGATGGTATATAAAAACCAAGACCTGCTTCGCGCTTCCATTGCAAGTGCGGGAAACAGCTATCGTCTGGGTGCCAATGAAGCTCCTCCCGCTATTTTGTCCATTTTTTTGGGTAAGCAATTATCTTCTATCCTCGACGAAATAGCCCGTCAGGTAAGCAACAGCAAAATGACAGCCGAAGAAAAGACGACTCTTAAACTGGGTATCGGACGTATTCCTGAGATACTATTGGATACGACAGACCGTAACCGTACCTCCCCCTTCGCTTTCACCGGCAATCGCTTTGAGTTCCGCGCCGCCGGCTCATCTGCCAACTGCGCAGCTGCCATGATTGCCATCAATGCAGCAATGGCCAATCAGCTGAACGAGTTCAAAGTTTCCATTGAAAAACTAATGGAAGAAGGTGTCGGCAAGGATGAAGCCATCTTCCGCATATTGAAAGAAACCATCATCGCTTCCGAACCTATCCGGTTTGAAGGAGACGGTTATTCCGAGCAATGGAAACAAGAAGCTGCCACCCGCGGATTGACAAACATCTGCCATGTGCCGGAAGCCCTGATGCGCTATATGGACAATCAAGCCCGCTCCGTACTTATCGGTGAACGTATCTTCAATGAAACTGAATTAGCCTGTCGCCTTGAAGTAGAGTTAGAAAAATACACCATGAAGGTGCAAATTGAAAGCCGTGTTTTGGGCGACCTTGCCATTAACCATATCGTTCCGACTGCGGTCATTTATCAGAACCGCTTACTGGAAAATCTGCGAGGACTACGCGAGATATTCCCCCCCGAAGAATATGAAATTCTTAGCGCTGACCGCAAAGAACTGATACGTGAAATATCTCACCGCGTGACAGCTATCAAGATGCAGGTACGCGAAATGACGGAAGCACGCAAAGTAGCCAATCATATGGACAATTATAAAGACAAAGCCTTTGCATACGAAGAAACTGTACGTCCGTATCTGGAAAGTATTCGTGAACATATTGACAATCTTGAAATGGAAATAGACGATGAGATATGGCCATTGCCGAAATACAGGGAACTGTTATTCACTAAATGATAATTTAGCGGCTTTGCCGCTAAATTAATTATGAATGATGAATTGGCGGTACTGTCATGCCGAATAACAATTCATCATTCATAAGCCCTTTATTGCAATTTTTTGATACAAATGTGCCGTTTTTAATTTTTTCTTTTTACATTTGTGCTGTACAACACAGTTTTGCAGCATTTATGGTAAAAATAAACTTATCTGATATTAATGTTCCGGAGTTGATTCCCGATATATGGTCACCCCTGAATGAAGAACAGCGAGAATTCCTCGCTAACCATTTTACGCTCCAGAATTATAAAAAGAACGAGATTATTCATTGTGAAGGTGAGACACCCACTAATCTGATGTGTCTACTAAATGGAAAAGTCAAAATCTATAAAGATGGTGTAGGCGGAAGAAGCCAGATTATCCGAATGATTAAGCCAACCGAATACTTTGGATACCGTCCTTATTTCGCAAAAGCGGATTATGTGACCGCAGCCTGCGCTTTTGAACCTTCACTGGTATGCCTGATACCAATGACAGCCATTATGACATTGTTATCACAAAACAATGAATTAGCTATGTTTTTTATCAGGCAATTATCCATAGACCTCGGCATTGCCGACGAGCGTACCGTAAACCTCACCCAAAAACATATTCGCGGACGTTTGGCTGAGTCTCTTATTTTCCTCAAAGAAAGTTATGGTTTGGAAGAAGACGGTTCTACATTAAGCATCTACTTGTCTCGTGAAGATTTGGCCAATCTTTCCAACATGACGACGTCCAATGCTATCCGTACGCTTTCACAGTTTGCAACGGAACGCCTGATTACCATTGACGGACGAAAGATTAAGATTATTGATGAAGAAAAACTGAAGAAGATAAGTAAAATAGGCTAAATGAAGAATTAAGAATGAAGAATTAAGAATTTAGGCTGCGCAATAATATTTGTTATACTACATTTATTTATTGCGCAGCCTAAATTCTTCATTCTTCATTTTAACTTAGCAAGAATCTCTCTGCCTCAATAGCTGCCATACACCCTGTAGCCGCTGCCGTAATGGCTTGACGATAGTGAGGATCGGCAACATCTCCTGCAGCAAAGACTCCGGGAACCTTTGTACGGGGAGTGCCGGGGTCTGTCAGAATATAACCTGTTTCATCCGTATCAACATAAGGTTTGAAAATATCAGAATTAGGCTTATGACCGATAGCCAAGAAGAAACCATCGATTGCCAAGTCGTAGCGTTGTTCATCCGGTTCACCCATACGTTTCACCAAGTGCACGCCTTCCACACCATTATCTCCGTACAGTCCTACCGCATTGTGTTCAAACAAGACTTCAATCTTCTCGTTGTTCATAACACGTTCCTGCATAATCTTGGAAGCACGTAAGAATGGCTTACGCACAATCAGATATACCTTGCTTGCCAAGCCTGCCAAATAAGAGGCTTCCTCACAAGCTGTATCTCCACCTCCAACTACTGCCACCACTTTCTTACGATAGAAGAAACCGTCGCAAGTAGCACAAGCGCTGACACCCATACCGGCATACTTTTTCTCGTCTTCCAATCCTAAATATTTGGCAGCCGCTCCGGTTGCAATGATAATGGTTTGCGCCTCGATAACCTTCTCTTCGTCAATAGTTATCTTATACGGAGCTTGACTCAAGTCGGCAGCCGTAGCCACACCGAAACGCAAATCTGTGCCGAAGCGCTCGGCCTGTTTACGCAAATCTTCCATCATCTGCGTACCGTTAATACCTTCCGGATAACCGGGGAAATTCTCAATATCGGTTGTGGTAGTCAACTGGCCACCGGGTTGCAAGCCCTCATACAGGACGGGAGAAAGGTTAGCACGCGCAGCATAAATAGCCGCTGTATATCCGGCAGGACCGGAACCTATAATTAAACATTTTACTTTTTCTGCTTCCATATTATTATTCTGTTATAAATAGTACATTTCATCATCTTAAATCAATTATTTCAGCCGTAGGATATGCTTTCTTATCAAATACAAAAAGGCCGTCATCATATTTTTTTCCTGTTTGATAGGAATTTATAAGCACCAATACTGCATCTTTACTCCCCCTCTGAACCATACTAAGCCTCAAAGGACGAAAAGAGCGTTTCTCTATATACAAGATAATACATTGTATATCTTGATCCCGTTTGGTAGCGGTCATCACTACTTTGTAGGTTGTATTATCCGAAGCATTACCTATTTTAGCCACTTTCAATTTATAGTCTTTCTTATAGAGGGACAACCATGCATAAGGATTAATACCCTGCAATTCTTCCGGAGTAGGTTCGGAAACATTGACTTCATCACTGGAAGCCAGATAACTCCATTGCGTACGTCCATCAAACCACGTCGTCATACCTTCTGTTTCCAACAGGAATTTGTCATCCTTCAGGCAAATGGAACCATTCGAGTTTCCTTCAGGTGCACGAACCGAAAAAGTCAGTTTTATCCCATTTTCTTTGCGGAAAGCATCCGCCACACGATCAAGTATATCTTTGGCATCCGACTGTTGCGCAGCTACGGGCAAAACCAAACCAAGCATCCAAAAAGTAAACAAAAAGCTTTTGATTTTCATGTAATTCAAACGTTGGTTTATTACAAATTGTTCAAACGCGCTTCCAAATCCGTTATGTCCGCACAGAACACTTCACGCGCCTTACTACCCTGTGCCGGACCTACAATTCCCGCTTTTTCCAACTGATCCATAATACGTCCCGCACGGTTATAACCAATAGCAAACTTACGCTGGATAAGTGAAGTGGAACCCTGCTGTTGATAAACAATCAGTTGGGCAGCGTCTTCAAACAATGGGTCAAGGCGCCCCATGTCCACATCACCCAAGTCACCGCCTGCGTTCTCGTCTACATACTCAGGCAGATAAAATGCCGTAGGATAACCTTGCTGACGGGCTATAAACTTCGTAATCTCCGCAACTTCCGGCGTATCAATAAATGCACACTGCACACGAACAGGATCTGCGCCTTGCAAGAACAGCATATCACCGCGACCTATCAACTGGTTGGCTCCCGGTCTGTCAAGGATAGTGCGGGAGTCCACCATAGCCGATACTCGGAAAGCAATACGTGCCGGGAAGTTAGCTTTAATCGTACCCGTAATAATATTTGTCGTAGGACGCTGTGTAGCGATAATCATGTGTATGCCAACGGCACGCGCCAACTGGGCGATACGGGCAATGGGCAATTCCACATCTTTACCGGCTGTCATAATCAGGTCACCGAACTCATCTATCACCACCACGATATACGGCATGAATTTATGTCCTTTTTCCGGATTCAGACGGCGATTGATAAACTTTTCATTGTATTCTTTAATATTACGTACATGTGCAGCCTTCAACAGATCGTAGCGTGTATCCATTTCAATACAGATAGAGTTCAAAGTCTGAACAACCTTGGTTACATCCGTTATTATGGCGTCCTCACCGTCGGGCAGTTTGGCAAGGAAATGATGTTCAATCACCGAATAGATACTGAATTCCACTTTCTTCGGGTCTACCAGCACGAACTTCAGTTCTGCGGGATGTTTCTTATATAACAAGGAAGTAATGATAGCATTCAGTCCTACAGACTTACCCTGACCGGTAGCACCGGCAACGAGCACGTGCGGCATTTTGCACAAATCCACCATAAAGACTTCATTGGTAATAGTCTTGCCCAGCGCAATCGGCAAATCGTACGTAGATTCCTGAAACTTCTTGCTGCCGATAATGCTCTGCCCGGAAACAATCTTCGGATTGGAGTTAGGAACTTCAATACCAATTGTTCCTTTTCCCGGTATCGGAGCAATGATACGGATGCCCAAGGCAGAAAGGCTAAGAGCAATATCATCTTCCAAACCGCGTATCTTAGAAATACGGACACCTTGTTCCGGTGTTATTTCATACAACGTCACCGTAGGACCAACCGTAGCCTTAATAGTACTGATTTCGATGCCGAAGCTACGCAGTGTATTGATAATCTTATCCTTATTAGCGTTTTGTTCTGCCATATCAATCGTAGGTTCGGCATTATCATAATGCTTCATCAAATCGATTGTAGGATAATGATAGTTTTCCAAATCAAGACAAGGATTATACGGTTCTATCTCCGGACCGCGATATTCTTCATCTTCCACTGTTTCCACTTCAAAAACAGGTTCATTGCTTCCTTGCTGCACCGAAGGCGGAATGGCGGAAGTTATATCCGGAGACGGAGTTTCAATCGTCATCAGTACTTCGCCTTCCTCATTGGCTGTTGTGGCTTTATCCTTTGCCACTTCTCCTAAATCGAGCGTTATCTCATGGCTATCCTCATCATCCTCTTCCTCTTTACCGGATTCATCCGGTTTCTGAGCTGGTCCCTCTTTTTCCACATCAGAGGATGTTTCAGCCACAGTCTGCGGCTTCTTTCCTTTCACTGTCCAAGAGTCCGTAAACTCTTCCGGCGCTTCACCGGATTCGCTTTCTTTCTTTTCATTATGTTTCAGAAAGCTAAGGCTAAAGAGTTTCCTCAACCAGATTACAGTACGTGCGCTCAGATAAATAAGGAAACAGATGGCAGTAACCAGCAATATCATCCATACACCCGGTACCCCAACCTGAGACACCAGCCAATTGCTGACATTATACCCATGCATACCGCCCAAATAAAGGAAAGAGTCTTTATATTGGTCCACAAACACGAAACCAAAGAATACCGAGAACCAGACCAACAGCAACGAGCATCCAATAAACCACTTCCACAAACGTACCACACGGACACGCATCAGTTTTAATCCAGCCACGGCCAAGAATACCAAAATAAAGAAAGATGATATGCCAAAGCATTCGTTTATTAAATAACTGGCAAGCTGTGCCCCACGTGAACCGGCATAGTTCTTCACCCCATTATGCGTAGAAATCAAATCCTGCGTATTACCGGAATCTATAATACTTTGATCCGCCGCTCCTGTAAAGAAGAAAGACGAAAAGGCCAGCAACAGGTAAACCGAAAAGATTACCAGTATCAGACCGACAACAAAATGGACGGTTTCATTCTTTAAAACAGCGGCTATCTTTCCGAAAAGAGAAAGAGAGCGTTCCGTATCTTTGATTGTATTTTTCTTGACCATAAAATCTATTCCGCTAATATCCGTATAATGACGCAAAAGTAACAAAAAAAAGCTTATGCAGTAATGCTTTCAAACCTTTTTCGTACCTTTGCGTTTCAAATCAAGAAGATATGAAAAAAGAAAGTCAAGTGATATTCGACCGTAATGTTGTGGAATTCGTAACCGTAGCTGCCGAGTTCTGCAAGTTCTTGGAACAGACGGAAACCATGAAACGTTCCGTCTTCGTCGATACATCCTTAAAAATACTTCCTTTGCTTTATCTCAAAGCTTCCATGCTACCCAAGTGCGAAACGATAGGCGATGAAGCCCTCGAGACATTTGTAACAGAGGAAACGTACGAAATACTCCGCATGAATCTGGCAGGTATTCTCGCCGAGAAAGACGACTACCTTGATGTATTTGTATCGGACATGAAATACAGTGACCAACCTATCACAAGAAACATTTCCGAAGACTTGGCCGACATCTATCAAGACATCAGAGACTTTATCTTCGTATTCCAGCTGGGGCTTAATGAAACAATGAACGACTCGCTCGCCGTCTGCCAAGAACATTTTACCCTATACTGGGGACAAAAGTTAGTGAATACTTTGCGTGCCCTGCATGACGTAAGATACAACCAACCGGAAGAGGAAGACAATAAAGAGGAAGAGGAATAAACTGTAAACTATGATTATCAAAAGAAGTATAGATAAAGAAGAAGTAAAGGAAATGCCCAAAGCTGTCTTTCCGGGGGAGATACATATAGTACAAACCCCTCAGGAGGCAGAACGTGCGGTGGCTTATTTAAAAAGATGTTCCATACTGGGCATTGACAGCGAGACACGCCCTTCCTTCACCAAGGGGCAATCTCACAAGGTAGCCTTACTGCAAATTTCATCGGAAGAGCACTGTTTCCTTTTCCGTCTCAATCTCACCGGGCTGACTCTTCCGATTATCATGCTGCTCGAAAATCCCGGCGTAACCAAAGTCGGTCTCTCCTTGCGTGACGACTTCATGATGCTGCACAAACGTGCCCCATTTGAACAACGCGCCTGTGTCGAGTTACAAGAATATGTCCGCACATTCGGTATCCAAGATAAAAGCCTGCAAAAAATCTATGCGATTCTTTTTAATGAAAAGATATCAAAAAGCCAGCGTCTGTCTAATTGGGAAGCCGAAGCGCTGACACCGTCCCAACAGCAATATGCAGCCACCGATGCGTGGGCTTGCCTAAACATATACAACCGGTTGCAGGAACTGAAGCGTACCGGTGATTTTGAAATGGCAACCGAAGAGAGTTGCCACACAACCACATTATAGCATTACCACATCTTAATTATAATTTATGTATAAAGTATATCTAAAGTCCGGCAAAGAAGAATCATTAAAACGTTTCCACCCTTGGATATTTTCCGGTGCTATTGCACATTTCGACGGAGAGCCAGAAGAAGGAGAAGTTGTCGAAATCTATACATCCAAGAAAGAATTTATAGCTAAAGGACATTTTCAGATTGGCAGTATTGCTGTTCGCGTACTTAGCTTCCGTCAAGATGAAACCATCGATACCGACTTTTGGAAACGTAAGCTTAGTATAGCCTACGATATGCGACGCAGCATTGGCATTGCCGAGAGCCCCACCAACAACACTTACCGTCTGGTACATGGTGAGGGGGACAACCTGCCCGGACTCGTGATTGACATCTATGCCCGTACAGCCGTTATGCAGGCACATTCCGCCGGTATGCACCTCGACCGTATGGCAATAGCCGATGCATTAACCGAGGTTATGGGTGATAAGATTGACAATATCTACTATAAATCCGAAACAACTCTCCCATTCAAAGCCGACCTTTATCCGGAAAATGGCTTTCTGAAAGGTGGAAGCACCGATAATATTGCTATGGAATACGGCTTAAAATTCCATATCGACTGGTTGAAAGGTCAGAAAACAGGTTTCTTTGTGGACCAACGAGAAAACCGTTCATTGCTGGAACGCTATGCCAATGGTCGCAGCGTACTGAATATGTTCTGCTATACCGGTGGATTCTCGGTCTATGCCATGCGCGGCAATGCCAAACTCGTACATTCCGTAGACAGCTCAGCCAAGGCCATTGACCTGACGAATAAGAATATTGAATTGAATTTCCCCGGTGATAGCCGCCATGCCGCCTATGCAGAAGATGCCTTTAAGTACCTTGACCGCATGGGCGACCAATACGACCTTATCGTTCTGGACCCGCCGGCATTTGCCAAGCACCGCGACGCATTGCGCAATGCCCTGCAAGGATACCGCAAACTGAACGTCAAGGCTTTTGAGAAAATCAAACCGGGTGGCATACTTTTCACTTTCTCTTGTTCGCAAGCCGTCAGCAAAGAGAATTTCCGTACAGCTGTATTCACCGCAGCTGCCATGTCCGGTCGCAGCGTACGCATTCTGCACCAACTGACGCAACCTGCCGACCATCCCGTAAGCATCTACCACCCCGAAGGAGAATACCTGAAAGGGCTTGTTTTATATGTAGAATAAACACCAAAATATTAAATCATGTTAATACAAAGAAGAAAAACATCAAAGCATTATGTTGTATAACATAAAACCCATTATCTTTGCACTGTGTTTTTCATGGTATTAGATTTAAGGTTAATAAAGATTGGCTGTCTGGGATAGATAGCCTTCTTTTTTTATATACACTTCTTGTTTTTCTGCCTGTTGCGTCGTACATTTGCACCTATTACACAATTCAACAATATTCAAAAAAGCTAATATTATGAGCATCAAATTCCGACTCACAGCTATGCAGTTTCTCCAATTCTTTATTTGGGGAGCATGGCTTATCTCATTAGGCGGCTATATGGGCGGTACATTACATTTTGAAGGCGGCCAGATTGGCGCAATCTTTGCAACCATGGGAATCGCTTCGCTTATCATGCCCGGACTCATGGGAATTATCGCCGACAAATGGGTAAATGCCGAACGTCTTTACGGCATACTCCATCTTATCGGTGCCGGTGCTCTGATTTATGCATCCACTGCCACTACATACAGTCATATGTATTGGGCAATGCTACTCAATATGCTTGTATATATGCCCACACTGTCATTGGCCAATACAGTTTCGTACAATGCACTGGAACAATATAAACTCGACCTGATAAAAGACTTCCCACCGATACGGGTATGGGGAACGGTAGGTTTCATTTGCGCCATGTGGGCTGTAGACCTTACCGGATTCAAAACTGGTCCCGCACAACTCTATGTAGCGGCTATTTCAGCAATCATCTTAGGACTTTATGCCTTTTCTCTTCCCGGTTGCCCACCAGCCCGCAGTGAAGGAAAAACGATGCTCTCCGCTTTTGGACTTGATGCATTGGTACTTTTCAAACGTAAGAAGATGGCAATTTTCTTCTTGTTCTCCATGTTGTTAGGTGCAGCGCTGCAAATTACAAATACTTATGGAGACTTATTCTTAAGTTCGTTTGCTTCTATTCCTCAATATGCAGACTCTTTCGGAGTAAAGCACTCTGTAATTTTACTCTCCATTTCCCAAATGAGCGAGACGTTATTCATTCTCGCTATTCCGTTCTTCCTGAAACATTTCGGAATAAAACGTGTTATGCTCATCAGTATGTTTGCCTGGGTATTCCGTTTCGGATTGTTTGGTTTAGGAGACCCTGGCAGCGGGTTGTGGATGCTAATCCTTTCCATGATTGTATATGGCATGGCTTTTGACTTTTTCAATGTCTCTGGTTCACTATTCACTGAAATGGAAGCCCATCCAAGTATTCGTGCCAGCGCACAGGGGCTCTTTTTTATGATGACAAACGGATTGGGAGCAATCATAGGCGGATATGCCAGTGGTGCCGTAGTAGACGCATTCTCTGTATATGCTCCCGGTGGCGGTTTGATAAGTCGTGAGTGGACGCCTGTATGGCTCATATTCGCAGGTTATGCCTTAGTTATTGGAATATTATTCGGAATCGTATTCCGTTATAAGCATACTACGGAAAAAGAAACCGACAAGGTGGTAGAATAATAGAATGAACAAAAAGAAGATTGAACTGCAAGTATTGAATATTTCAAATAGCCAGGCGCAGGTTGGTGCCTATGCTATGGTATTGGGCGAAGTAAATGGCCCACGACAGTTGCCGGTCATTATTGGCAGTGCCGAAGCACAATCCATGATGATTGAGATGAGAGGTATTATTCCGCCCCGCCCGCTAACACATACACTGTTTGCTTCCATCCTCAAAGCACTGGGAATTAATTTATTGCGTGTACTCATCTATAAAGTAGACAATGGAGTGTTCTATTGCTATCTCTACATGAAGGCAGAAGAAACAATCCTTCGTATTGATGCACGTACCAGCGATGCCGTGGCCCTTGCCTTGCGCATGAATGCTCCAATCTTCATATACGATGACATACTGGAAGCCGAATGCCTGAAAACAGAACATAGCATCACTATAAATGAGAACGGGGACAATACAGGCAATACTGCACCCCAAAAGACTTTGGAGCAGTTGAAAGTCGCCCTTCAAAAAGCCATAGACGAGGAAGATTACGAACGCGCCGCCCAACTGAGGGACATTATCAATCAACACAAAAAACAATAAACAATCATGCATGTATTCTATACTCCCGACATACAATTGCAAGCCGAGTTGCCCGAAGAAGAAGCCGCTCATGCTATCCGCGTATTAAGATTACAAACCGGTGACGAAGTAATGCTAACCGATGGTAAAGGGTACTTCTATCGCGCAGAAATTGGTACTGCAACGAATAAGCGCTGTCTTGTCAACATACTCGAAACCATTCACCAAGAACCATTATGGAACGGGCATCTGCACATCGCAATGGCTCCCACCAAGAACATGGATCGTACGGAGTGGTTTGCGGAGAAAGCTACTGAAATAGGTTTTGATGAACTCACTTTTCTTAACTGCCGTTTCTCAGAGCGCAAAATAATCAAGACCGAACGTATTGCTAAAATACTGATTTCCGCCATCAAGCAATCCCTAAAAGCACGCTTGCCACAACTGAATGAAATGACTGATTTTAATAAATTCGTCAGCCAGCCTTTCAAAGGCCGCAAATTCATTGCACATTGCTATGAAGGCAACAAACCTTTATTGAAAGATATTATCCGGAAAGGAGAAGACGCATTGGTACTGATTGGACCGGAAGGTGACTTCAGCGAAGAAGAAGTGAAAAAAGCCATTGAAAACGGTTTCGAGCCTATTAGTCTTGGACGTTCCCGATTGCGTACTGAAACGGCAGCGCTTGTAGCCTGCCATATATTGAACTTACAAAATCAATAATACGATATGAAAAAAAGTATTTTCTTCTATTTACTCCCCGTCCTGCTGATAGTGCTGTGTCTGGGTTCATGTAATGAAACTGCCCCAAAAACAGAATATACCCATGTAATCCCTGCCAATGCCACTGAAGTAGCGGCACTCAACATAAAGAGCATTATCAATAAAGCCGGACTGAACCATTCAGACAACCAAGCCGCCTTGCAAAAACTGTTGGGCCTGCTTCTCGAAAGCAAGAATACCAACCTGAAAAAAGAAGTGGAAACCTTGCTGAATAATCCCGCAGAAAGTGGAATAGACTGGAACGCTCCGGTTTACCTATTCGAGGCTCCTACCCTGCACAACACAGCAATCACCTTAAAGATTACCGATCTGGAAAAGTTTGAAGCCATACTTAAAATACTTGTTCAAGAACAACTATGCACCGCTCCGGTAAAAGCCAAAGGTTATCAGAGTACCGAAATAAAAGATGCCGGAATACTGCTTGCCTACAATAACGGTACGCTGCTCGGAGTGTATGGTGGCAGTTCGGAACAACTACAGAAATTACAACCGGCTATCACCGCCCTTATGCAGCAAACCGCAGACAAGAGCATCCATACAAATAAATATTTTACTCCGATGATGCAGCAAAAGGGAGATATACGTTTGTTGGCAACTCCCGATGCTCTTCCAATGGATGTTCGCGGTGTGCTGAACTGGCCGCACGGCACACAACTGCTGGGTTATGTACTGTTTGAGAATGGACGCATATACGCCACTTTACAAAGTGCCGACTTCAAAGGAGATACCAAAGAAAACAACCAGCCATTCCACCCCAAAAACTCACGAGAGTTACAGCAAGCCATGATGAGCATGATACACGGAAGGCCTTTCAATATCTCATTGACCAGCGATGAGCTGCTCACATTGAGCAATCTCCGCGTGCTTATGGAATATGCATCAGACGAACCGGAAATCAATATCCTCTATCAGTTAATCATGAAAATTGAAGAATTGAACCTGCGGGGAGACAAGAACCGGACAAACTTCACAATTGTTCTGAGCGAAAAGAACGAGAATGCCCTAAAACAACTAGTTGACTTTGCCAAGTTATTTGCAGGAATGTAATTAGCGGCCAGCGTTTAGTGATTAGTGTTCAGCACACTTAATGCGTAATTAATAATTTGTAATTAATGAACCACATTCATTTACAACAAACCCTGCCTCAGGTCTTTGCCGACCGTGACACCATTACTTCACAGATATGGCATCAAGACATCGTTTTCAGCAAGGGGAAACGTTATTTGATAGAAGCAGGCTCAGGGACCGGAAAATCGTCTTTATGCAGTTATATCTACGGGTATCGCCGCGACTATCAGGGTATCATCAATTTTGACGAACAAAACATCCGTTCATTCTCTGTTGACGAATGGACAGATATACGAAAAAATTCGCTCAGTATCCTTTTTCAGGAACTCCGTATCTTTCCGGAACTGACCGCTCTCGAGAATATCCTATTAAAGAATCGCTTGACCAACTACAAGAAGAAAAAAGAAATTCTCGCTCTTTTTGAAGCAATCGGCATTCCCGATAAAATCAATGAAAGAGCCGGTAAACTTTCTTTTGGGCAACAGCAACGTGTCGCTTTTATCCGTAGCCTTTGCCAACCGTTTGACTTTATCTTCTTGGACGAACCTATCAGCCATTTAGATGATGAAAACAGTGCCATAATGGGACGTTTACTCATAGAAGAAGCCGAAGAACAAGGTGCCGGAATTATTGTAACATCCATTGGAAAGCACTTGGAGCTTAAGTACGATGAAACCCTCCGTCTATAATCCATAAATCATAATTCAAAATCATGAACAAACTTGTTTGGAAACTTCTCCGCCAACATATCAGTGTAGGTCAGCTGACCGGATTTTTCCTCGCCAACCTCTTTGGTATGATGATTGTATTACTGAGCATACAATTCTATCGGGACACACTCCCTATCTTTACGCAGGGAGACAGCTTCATGAAGAAGAATTACATCATCGCCACCAAAAGAATCAGTACACTCGGCAGCTTTACCGGAAAAAGCAATACTTTCTCCCCAAAAGAAATCGAGGAGATGAAAGAGCAACCTTTCACCGAAAGCGTGGGAGCTTTCACCCCCTCCTTATTCAAAGTGTCCGCTGGCTTGGGAATGCAGGAAGCCGGAATACACCTTTCCACCGAAATGTTTTTTGAGTCTGTACCCGACGAGTATGTAGATGTAAATCTGGACAAATGGCACTTTGATGAAACCTCTCCGATTATACCTATTATCATCCCCCGTAATTACCTGAATCTATATAACTTCGGTTTTGCACAAAGCCGAAGCCTGCCTAAGCTCTCCGAAGGCCTCATGAATCTGATACAAATGGATATCATGTTACGGGGCAACGGACGTACAGAACAATTCAAAGGCAAGATTGTAGGCTTCTCCAACCGCCTGAATACAATTCTTGTCCCACAAACATTTATGGACTGGGCAAACAAGAGTTTTGCTCCCGGCAAAGAAGCCCAACCTTCCCGCCTCATCGTTGAAGTAAAGAACCCTACCGACACAGCCATCAGCAACTATTTCCAACAGAACCGTTACGAAACCGAAGGCGATAGTCTGGATGCCGGAAAAACGACTTATTTCCTGCGTCTCATTACCGGTATTGTCATAGGAGTAGGATTATTCATCAGCATTTTATCCTTTTACATCCTGATGCTAAGCATTTTCTTACTGTTACAAAAGAATACCGTAAAACTGGAGAACCTGCTTCTGATAGGATACAGCCCGAACCGCGTAGCACTTCCCTACAATATTCTGACAATCGTTTTGAATCTGTCAGTATTGTTATTGTCTGTCAGCGGGGTAGCATGGATACGCAGTTACTATACAGAAATTATCAGCACGATCTTTCCACAATTGGAAACAGAATCGTTGCTTCCATGTTGGATAACAGGCAGTGTTCTGTTCCTCGTAGTATCTTTACTGAACGTTATGATGATACATAAAAAAGTTACGAGCATTTGGAAAGGAAGAAAGGCATAAGCCAACCTGACCGCTGATGTAACAGATTCATTTCTTACACTCTAACCATACATTCGTTAGATATAATCCCCTATCATCAGCTTCATTTTGTATTTTTACAAGTAATAAAACCTCGTTTTCCAATTGCGGGCCGAAGAGCCTCCAACTGCGGGCCCGGCAGCACGCAACTGCCAACCGGAGAGCCCGCAGTTGGAAAACGAGGTTTAGTTACAAGCATATCGGCATTTTGCCATAGCCATATCGACATTTACAATGAGGCTAACGGAGAAATGTTATTGTACTTTCACATTAGCAACAAATTCATTTATAACGAATTCTTTCAAATCTCTCATTTTCTCTCCGTTGATACTGATATTTTCAAAGATTATATCCTTCACCATACCGTCCGGGCTTAATCCCTGAATCAGCGAACGATTCTCACCAACACCTGTATAGGTGATATTACGGAATGTGACGCCTTCGATGCCGCTGCCGGGTTGTCTGTCGTACTTAGGATTGAAACGTACTTTGACATAGAAAAGGCGACCTTCCTGAATACTCTCTACACGGACATCCTCGAACAGGACGTTACGTACCCGGTTTTTATCACCACAGTCTACTGCCATACATCCCTGATACATCGGATCATCCTCATCGTGTTCCAAAATATCAATATTACGGAAAGTCAGGTTCTCAATAACCTCGCCCGTCGACGAGTCCGGATTTCCATGACCTCCTACATTAACAGGGTGCGCAACATCCGCCCATAAAACAGAGTTCTGTACGGTAATATCGCTCGAACCGCCCCACCAATTCCAACGATGATTATAGAGCGCGACACAATCATCGCTTGTACGCAGGAAAACGTTATCAACAAAGACCTTACGACAACACATCAGGTCAATGCCGTCACTCCAGCCTCTACAACTAAAAGTTTTCAAGTTACGGATTACTATCTCCGAAGAACCGCCGCCGAACACCGTATAATGTTCGGGGTTTACAACCGTAATTCCATCAATCAACACATTTTTGGAATCGGTTATTTCAATGCCGCGGACAGGATGGTCTAATATTCCGCGACCTATAATACGCACATTCTCAGCATTATCTACCAGAAGTTTAGCTTTCAACACTGCACCCGGAGCCAAATAGGCTGTAGTATTGCTTGGTATGCGTATCTGATTATTGGGCAAATCTTTCGGACGATGTACACCCGGACCAAAGAACATAATGCCTTTTGCTTCCTTTGAGTAGACCTCTTCTTCCATAGGATTAGCGAAAAGATGCAAATTGTGCAAACGGTCTCCGTCAAACTCAATTGAAAGGTTTTGAGGCTTATCCAAAGTGAAAAAGACAGTATTCTGTACTTGCCTGTAAACTACCTTATTATTCAAGGGGCGGATGGCAACCTCACGCACTGTACCATTATTCTTTTTTACCATTACTTCTACCGGACTCCCCATATCAAACTGCACCATAGAAGCATCTTGCGGCTTATCCAAATCTACCTGTACTTTATATTCAAACAAGTCCTGCCACTCTCCACCGGGTATACGGACACGCACCGTATAGTCATCATTGTGAGGCAGTCCTGTATGTAATCCCTCCGGATAGGTTTTCAACTGTGCCAGTACAACTACGCCGTAATTTATCAGTACAAACAATATGAATAATAGTTTCCGTTTCATTGCATATCTCTGTCTATAACTTTGTCTTCTCCGTCACGCTCTTTTCTATCTTATACGTTTTTCCGTTCAATGTGATGGTGCAAGCACCCGAAGCCGTACAGTACCATCCGTCCGCTCCTTTTTCAAGCAATACGCTCACCGGAACATTCGCCTTGACAACCACTGCAGGAGTTTGCAACAGCGTACCATTCCCTAAAAAGAGTGTACAATCTTCTCCTTTCCGATTACTCCACAAAGCGTAGGTGGCCGAGGCTTTCATGCCATTGTTCATCGAACAAAGATGCGCCGCACTGTCTGAAGACAGGATATAGTCGGTGCGCCCGCTTTTCTGTGTTACACAAATTCCAACATGGCTGCCCGGCTGTCCGCACTTCACTTCCGGAAAAGTAACGGAGGTAATCTGTTCGGCTTCTTTCACTGTTGAAGGTTCATAAACCGCCACGAAAGGACGATTCCATGCTTCTCCTTCCTGACGGGCAACAAAGGTTAATGTGGGCTGCTCCTTAATATTGTAAGGCATACCCGGAGTACGGCTAAGCCCCTCTGTCATAGGACTAAGAGCTGAAAACACCGTGCGGTTTTCCTCTCCTTTCATCCACATATTCATTCGGATATCATCTTTATCGGGCATCTTAATTGTAAAGACGGCCTTTACATCTTCGCCTGTCCGGGCACACTTCTTGTCGAACAGATAAGAATAGGCATACAGATGGGCCCCGGCAAATGCAAGTTCCTCAGTAGGCCTCAGGTTTAAATCTGTGCCGTCGGCAGCAGTCAAGGTCATCTCTTGTCCCAGATTATGATAGAAATAATCGTGCATCTTGTCTCCGCCAAGCTCTTTGCGGCTACGGAAAACATCTATATAGTAGCCCGTTTCGGGACCGGTGGTGACAATACTCATCATACGTATCTGGTCTGCACGGCTTTCCGGTTCACGGAAATAGACATCACTATACGTAACGGAAGGGAACTTATCTTTCACCGCCACAGCTGCAGAAGATGCCGGAAAACAGGAAAGCAATTCGAACGAATGGTTGCTCTTCATCACCGGATAGCTGGAAATACCGTCTACGCATACAGTGTTGTGACTGGGAAACTGAGAGTAGTATTCAGCATAATCCAATCCGCTGTAAAGGTACAAGCCGATGCCGGCATCAGGCCCCAACACATACCCTTTGCCATAAAGTTCCATTGAAATGCCGTTGGCGTGCATATGATTGCCCTCACTGGCATTCAAAGATATCATCAGGCTATTGCGTGGATTCATGCCATTACGTTGTACCAGCCACGACACGTTTGGAGCGTAGAACAAAGGAGACACATAATCTTCTATTTTACCGGCATTGACATCCGACCTTAGTTCCAAGGGTTTATCGTCGAAAAAAGCATTGACGGAAACACGTACCTTTTCTTTCGCCGTATTCTTGCCGGCATCAGGATTAAGGCATTTCAGCAAAGCGGTGAAATACTTCTCCTGTTCTTCTTTGCCATTGGCTTGGGCGTTTTCAATCATCCGGACAACGGGCGTGGTTTTCAGATACCCCGGATGTGTATCTCCAAAACCGCATATCATTCTGTTGGGAAACAAATACTGGGGAGTAGCTGCAACAGCCTTGGGAAGTACCGGTAATTCTTTCGTTAAGTCACAATGCAAATTACGGTCGAAGATGTTCGTAAAATTAGCATAGTCATTCATAACTACGCCACTATAACCGGGACATTCCGCCCAAATGCCCGTATGAGGGTCGTACCCGTAGTCGGCAAGTTTTTTCAAACTCCACTGGCGGATACTGGATTGGTTGAGCACATAGTCTATATAATAGCCTCGCCCTTTGCCATCGGCATAATGGTTATCATCTTCGAGCACTATGCCAATGTCCATGATATAGCGCGCCTGCATCAGATTCCAATTATTATGGGGTACTCCATTGGCTATGATGTTGTCCGCCCACTTCTTGAAAGCTCCGGCATAGATATTCATCTTATCGGCATAGTGAACGGCCAGATACCCATGCAGGAAATCATAAAGAGGAACAATCTCATAAAGAATATCTTCATGGATTACTTCAAACGAACTCATGCCAACCAGTGTCTGCTGATGACCATAATTTGCATCAACAGGGACATTGCGATAATAGATGCCCTGCATATAGGTGTCGAACACTCCGGCAGCCAACCGGGCATATTGTTCTTCATCGGTCAGCCAATAAAGAAAAGCTGCATCACGGGCAATTCCCATAATCTCACGATTCAAGCTTTCAATGTTACGCCCTGTCTTGGAAGGATGGACTTTCTCCAAAGGGCGACCGGGTAGAGAGTTGTTATGGAAAGTAATATTACCGTCTTTATCATCGTCATAAGGAACGATATCCGCCAGTTTGGGGCGACCATGGGTGGCAAATGTGCCGCGTGTCCCGGTAAAACGCACCGTAGGAACGGGTGCCTTCGCTCCACCGGCATGGTCGAAACTTTCACCTTTTATATATACATCGGTGGCGTGCGAGTTCCAGTACATGGCAAGACGTGACAAGAGCCAGTCCGGTTGCGCCTCTGTCAGCCGGGTATAGGTATCCGTCTTTTCTTTCAGCTTATTGAAGACCTCTCTTGCCCATGATTCATTCTTAATCAAGTCACGGGTGACCTGCTTCCCATCGGCAGTCGTCAGATAGCGGGGATGCTCCCGGGAAAGTTTCAGAGTACGGGTATCAATTTGTGCTTGTAATGCTGTAACTGCCGATAACAGTAATAGTAATATAGCTTTTCTCATCTTGTAATCGTTTTGAAAAGGAATACGCACAACTCGCCTTTCACACTCAATAACCAAGAGATTTTTAGCATCCCTCCTATTCCAGAACAGAACTATCTATGCTGGCTCATATACTCTTTCGGTGACATTCCGTATTTCTCACGGAAAGAACTGGAAAAATGAGACAGATTAGTATATCCTGTAGCATAAGCAATCTCCGAAATAGTAAGCTTTTGGTCTTGTGCCAATAGAGCGGCCGCCTGCTGTAAACGTATATTCTTAATAAAATCGCGGGTAGAAAGATTGGTCAGTTCCTTCAACTTACGATGCACGTGTACACGGCTTAATCCTACTTCGGAAGCAAGCATTTCAACGTTCAGCGCAGGGTCGTCCAAATGCTCGTTCACCACCTTCATAATCTTACCCATCAATATCTCGTCACTGGACTTCATGGTGATTTTTTCCATCTTATCCTCTTGCTGCTGTGCCCCGCTGAATTTATTACGCAATAATTTGCGGTTGGCAATCAGATTGGCGATAGTCTTTCTCAATAACTCTGTATTGAATGGCTTCACCATATAAGCATCTGCCCCTGTTTCCATTCCTTCCAACGTATCTTCCGGCTTGGATTTGGCTGTCAGTAAGATTACGGGGACATGGTTCACGTTCGTGTTCAACTTTATCTTGCGACACAGAGTCAACCCGTCCATTTCAGGCATCATAACGTCCGAAATAACCAAGTCGGGGGTATCACGCAGAACCAAATCATACGCTTCCTTACCGTTACTGCAAGTTTCGACTTTATACTCATCTGATAATTCTGCTTTCAGGTATGCCTTAATCTCGTCCTCGTCTTCCACAACCAATACCCGCAAGCGTGTCTTTGCCTTAATAGCGGCCTTAGGCTCTTCCTCTTCTTCTATTAACTCTTCTTCCAGTTTCGCTAAAACAGGTTTATCTACAGTGTGGTATATCACGTTTTCCGCATCCACCGTTTCCAACTCATCGGTACGCAAGTGAGCCGACCCTAATGGTATGCGTATGATAAAGCGGCTGCCGGGAGCATCCTCTCTATTTTCTGCAAGTATTTCGCCATGATGCAATTGAACCAACGAACGGGATAAATGCAAACCAATACCGGTACCAAAATTAGACTTCGTTACATCATTATCTATCTGATAGAAGCGTTCGAAGATTCGTTCTATCTTATTTCGGTCAATACCGATGCCACTATCTGTTATGGCAATCTCAAAGTACTCGCGTAGTGCGTCCTTACGCGCCATGTCATGACCGGTTGCCAGACTGACCTGTATCTCGCCCTCTTCCGGAGTATATTTAAAAGCATTAGATAGAATATTCATCAGTACTTTATCAAAATTATTCAAGTCTATCCATACCTTCAGTTGAGGCATCATATGCTCAAAAGTAAAATGAATATTCTTTTTACGCGCCATATACTCAAATGTCTGCATCAGGTCATCGATGAATCCCACCATATCGGTCTCACGAAATTTCAGAAACATCTGCCCTTTGTCTAACTTACGGATATCCATCAACTGATTAATCAGCCGAAGGATGCGCTGAGAATTACGATAAATCATTAAGTATGTCTTATGTAACTCTGAGTCTTTCTTATCCGCCAACAATTTTTCCAGAGGATTAATAATAAGCGTCATAGGAGTTCTTATCTCATGAGAAATGTTGATAAAGAACTGTAACTTCGCTTCATTGAGCTGCTCTGCATGTTCACGCTTCATGATTTCACGACGATGCCGCATACGCGATAAGATATAGTTGACAATACCCAACACCAACAATCCAAACAAAGCTGCATAAAAACAATACGCCCACCATGTTTGATACCAGGGAGGGGTTATCAGAATCTTGATTGTACGCACTTCCGAGTAATTGCCATAATTAAGTGCGCGTACCCGGAAAGTATATTTACCGGGCGGCAAATTATTATAGGTCACACGATTTACTCCCGGTTCTGTACTAAGCCACTGAGAGCCTAATTCATCAATTTTATATTGGTAAGATATCTGCTCAGGGTTGTTGTACTGCAATGTGGAAAAGATAATGCTGAATGTATTATCCAAATAAGACAACCGGAACAGATTGGCTTCTTGCACCGATGTATGGATTATGGGGTCTCCGTTTGAAAGACTGTTTTTATGTATCGGCTGATTAAATACGTAAAAGTCCGTTATCCATACATTCGTTTCTTTGGAGGTATTTCCTATGCTTCCGGGAGAGAAACAAGTGATACCGTTGATACCACCAAAATATATCTTTCCATTCTTGTCCGTATAGAAAGCGCCGTGCATAAATTCATTGCCCTGCAAACCATCTCCCGAATAGTAATTAATAAAACGGTTATTTTGTACATCATACCGGCTGATTCCCATATAAGTGCTAATCCAAATATCATGCCGGAAGTCTTCACTAAGCCCGCATATCACATTGTTTGGCAATCCGTTTGCCATTGCAAACCTTTCCAACTCATTCGTTGTCTTATCAAAACTGTACAACCCATCCGTAGTACCGGCCCAAATCTTACCCGAATGGTCCTCTTGAATAACATACCCCACACATCCGGAAATCAAAGTGTTGACCTTTTTATAATTAATAAAACTCTCCGTTGACGGATTAAAACAACTTACTCCTTTATAATGTCCCAACCATATCAGCCCTTCACTATCACAAAATATATAATTCACCCAATCGTTGACAAGCTCATTCCGCTTCAAGTCATCGGTTTCATCTTTAGAAGATTCATAATGTTTTAACTTTCCGGTCTTCAAGTTATATTGATAAAAGCCGGAACCTAATGTCCCGATATATAGATTCTTCTGTTTGTCTTCAGTTATCGAAAATATTTTTTCATTATCAATAGGTAAAGAATAGTCACATTCTCCGGTTTTCCGATTAAACCTTGCAACTCCCCGCGTATAAGAACCAAGCCATAAGTTCTTATCCGTATCCTCATAAATACACATTATCGTATTAGCAACAGAATGGGCGGAACTCCCCGGCTGATAGTGTCTCAACCTCTTCCCGTTTGCATCCAACTCGTATATACCTTCATTATCTGCACCAACCCATAAATGACCGTTACTGTCTTGAAAAATAGACATAACACAGCCTTGTCCTATAGGATTATAGTAAATAGACTTGCTACCATAATATTCAAAAGGATTATCTTGTTTCGGTATCAAGACTACCCCTTTTTGAAATAGCCCTAACCACAAATTCTTATCCTTATCTTCCAACACTGTATGAATCTTTCCTTCCGAAAAGTCCATTGGGGCAGAATTAATAGTATAGTCTTCCAACTGTTCTTTTGCAGAATTATACATTTTCAGTCCCTGCCCGTCAGTACCAACCAGCAATTGCCCGCTCACCAATGACATACAATAAACGGACAGTGGACCGTCTCCTGTATAAGGAACCGGAATAAAGTTGTTTTCCTGCCTATTGTAACGTGACAGACCTTGCTTCTGAGTCCCTACAAAAAGATTCCCTTCCTTATCTTCTATTATGGCGGCAACATTATTGTCATTGAGGGTTGGATATTTAAATACACGCACTTCTTTCGTTGCAGGCATATAACAAATCAGGCCGTTTCCATACGTTCCTATCCAAATATTATAATAAGAATCTTCATAAAAACAAGATTGAAAATTGTAATTCGACTGCTTTAAAAGATTATCTACAGAAACTGCCTGCTTTTGCTGTTCATCCAAACGAAACATTCCCTGCCCGGTAGTTGTCATCCAGATTTCTCCATTATGCAATTCCTGCATCTGCGTTATATGTGGAAAAACCCGCTTACCCGCACGAAACATTGGAATCTCCAAAAAACTATCCGTTTCACGATCATACTTCATTAACCCATCAATACACCCCACCAGCAGATTACGTCGACTATCCTCAAACAAAGTACGTACATAATTATTCCTGATAGAAGATGAATCAGCTGAAATATGCCGGTAATTGGTGAAGCGCAAACCATCAAACTTATTTAACCCATATTCAGTTGTGACCCAAATAAAGCCTTGTTTATCCTGAAATATCTGATTAATTAAGCTACTGGATAAGCCCATATCTGTAGTATACACTTTTCCCGTCTGTGCTTCACTGTATTGAGCTATACAACACAAACATACTACAAGTACTTTCCAAACGCATCTTTTCATAGTCTTTCTTTTTTATTAGATACAAAAGTCTGACAAAGATAAACAAAAAGCAGGTTTATTCGATACATATGTAACTTTTGTGATAAAAAAACTTCATGGCTCCACCGTAAAAAAGAATTAATTTTAATTATTTTTATTGCAAAAAAAATCCATTTACAACCACCACGCCTTATTGATGTAACATACACAAAAAAGAATGTAACACAGCCGCAAGAGTATGTTACAAAAAATAAAATATAAGTATCATCTATACCCTACCATATTACAAATGCTAACTAACTTTGCCTATGTCAGAAAGTTGAGGATATACACCTCATTTCTTTAGTCATTTAAAATATAAAATAAATGTTTAACTAAAACGATAGCATATGAAAACATAAAAAGAACCTTAATGAACTTATACTTTGATTTAACATTTTTATTCAATTTAAACCTTGTTTTTTTATGAAATGCACAACTTATTATTTTAGGTCCTTAGGGCTATTGTTATTACTTTGCCTGATACCTCTGTGGAGTGTCGCTCAGAATATCACGGTAAAGGGTATTGTAAAAGATAATTTCGGTGAACCGGTTATTGGCGCCAACGTTACGGAAAAAGGAACAACCAATGGTATGATAACCGATTTGGATGGAAACTTTTCGTTAACAGTACAGAAAAATGCGACCTTAGTAATTTCTTATATCGGATATATAACACAAGAAATTGCCGTTAAAGGAAATGCAAACCTCAACATTACATTAAAAGAAGACTCCAAAGCATTGGAAGAAGTAGTCGTTATCGGTTACGGTACAGCGAGAAAATCAGACGTAACAGGTTCTATCGCATCAGTAGGAGGCGACAAACTGCGTGAAATGCCGGCAACAAACATTACATACGCTCTACAAAATCGTATAGCCGGTGTGGACATGGCACAGACTTCTTCACAACCGGGCGCTACTATGCAAATCCGAATTCGTGGTACCCGTTCTCTAACGGCTTCCAACGATCCGTTAGTAGTATTGGATGGTATTCCTTTTATGGGGAATCTTTCTGATATCAACCCCGGCGATATCAAAAGTATGGATATCTTGAAAGATGCTTCTTCCACAGCTATCTATGGTTCACGTGGTGCCAATGGTGTTATTTTGATTACCACAAACAAAGGAGCACAAGGTACACCAGCCAAATTCACATACAATGGCTATGTCGGTGCAAAATCCGTATTCTCAAAATACCCGATGATGGATGGAAAGAAGTTTGCCGAAATGCGTAAGTATGCCGGCAAATTTGATAATTCGTTAGATGAATCGGACGATGTTAACACAGATTGGCAGGATTTAATGTATCGTACCGGTATGGTAACAAGCCACGATGTCAGCGTAGCAGGAGGTACAAATCAAGGAAGCTACAGTTTCGGAGCTGCCTACTACAAAGACCAAGGGGTTATTCCTACACAGAATTATACGCGCTACTCTTTACGTGGTTCATTTGATCAAGGGGTAGGTAAGTACTTCCGTTTCGGATTAACAACCAACTCCAACTATAATGTAACAAAAGGTTCTAATATCGGTTTGTATAATGTATTGGCAAACTCTCCTATTGCTAATCCGTACAATGAGGATGGAAGCCTGAAGAGAACAGTAAAAATAAACAGCCAAGATGAATACTTTGTTGTAACACGTGATATTGTAGAAAGTTTGGAAGATACTTGGCTGAACGAACAGAAAGGCTTCGGTACTTATAACAACCTTTTTGCCGAAATACAATGTCCATGGGTAAAAGGATTAAAATATCGTGTCAATTTAGGTCTGAACTACCGTTCTACCAAAGGTGGTACTTTCACTGGTGAGGGCGTAAACAGCACAACAGAAGATACTCCTTCTACCGCATCATTAACCCACTCTGAAACAACAAACTGGGCTATAGAAAACTTGATAACTTATGACCGTACATTCGGTAAACATCAATTGAATATAGTAGGAATGTACTCAGCCGAAGAAACTGTTTATACCAAATCAAATATTGCAGCACGTGATATTCCGGCAGAGTACTTACAATATTACAATTTAGGTCGTGCAGAAGGTACAATTACCGTTAATCCAGATAATTGGGATTATCAGAAAAGCGGACTGATGTCTTGGATGGGACGTGCCATGTATACTTATGACAATCGCTATATGTTAATGGCAACTGTTCGTGCTGATGCTTCTTCACGTTTGGCAAAAGGTCATCAATGGCATACATATCCGGCTGTATCTGCCGGTTGGAATATCGGTCAGGAATCATTTATGGATGATATTGAATGGCTGGATATTCTTAAAGTGCGCGTAGGATACGGACAAACCTCCAATCAGGCTGTAAGTCCATATTCCACATGGGGAAAATTATCCACTCGTCCTTATAACTTCGGACCAACAGGTTATGCTACCGGTTATTATGTATCTGCATTGCCCAATTACAATTTAGGTTGGGAATACTCTTCTACCTGGAACTTCGGTTTGGATTTCACATTATTCGGCGGTCGCTTATCAGGAACATTAGAATACTATATACAAAAAACATCTGATTTGCTGCAGAACGTTAATCTTCCTGCAACTTCCGGTGTAAGCAGCTATGTAGGCAACGTAGGAAAAACTCAAAACAAAGGCGTCGAACTCACCTTAAACGGAACAATACTTGACAATTATAATGGTTGGACATGGGATGCCAGCCTTAACTTATCAGCCAATCGCAATGAATTGACCGAATTGGCATCCGGAGCAGAACGCGATGAAGCCAATAACTGGTTTGTAGGTCATCCCGTTGATGTAATCTACGATTATGAAAAGATTGGCTTATGGCAAGAAGGTGACCCTTATCTTGCAATTTTAGAACCGGGTGGAAATGTAGGTATGATCAAAGTTAAATATACCGGTGAATATAATGAAGATGGGACTCCCGCTCGTAAAATCGGACCGGATGACCGCCAAATTATCAGTATGGAACCCAAATTTACGGGTGGTTTCAGTACGCGTGTTGCGTATAAAGGATTCGATTTGAATGTTATTACAGCATTCAAGTGTGGCGGTAAACTTATCAGTACATTACACCATGCTAACGGTTACCTGAATATGTTGACTGGTCGTCGTGGTCAAGTAGATGTAGACTATTGGACAGAAGAAAACACTAATGCCAAATATCCAAAACCAGGTGGTATTCAAAGTGGTGACAACCCTAAATATGGTAGTACTTTAGGATATTTTGACGCTTCATACTGGAAAGTCCGTAATATCTCTTTAGGCTATAATTTCGATCAACAGAAATGGCTGAAAAATTTCGGCATCCAAAGTTTACGTGCTTATGTATCTATACAGAACCCGTTCGTAATATGCTCTCCATTCCATAAAGAAACCGGTTTGGATCCGGAAACCAACTCTTACGGTAATGAAAACGTAGCTGTTACAAGTGGCATTCAGAGTCGTTTCCTTACAGTGGGAACCAATTCTCCTTCCACACGTAATTATTTATTCGGCATTAACTTGACATTCTAATTTAGCTTTAAAACTATGAAACCAATATTTACTAATATAAGAGTTCTGGGAACTACGGCATTAGCCTTGATCTTTGCAACTTCTTGCTCAGATATTTTAGACGAACAGCCACGTAGTATTTATGAACCAACCTTCTTCCAAACAGAAAGAGGTGTAGAAGGCGGTATTACTTCTATGTATGCACACTTACGTTACATCTATGGGCAAGCTTACTATTACAATTCTTGCCTGACAGGAACAGATGAAGCGACTTATGCCCAGTCGGCTGACGGCAATTTTAAAGATGCCGATTTATCGGGTGTAGGAAGTCTGACAGCAAGCAGTAGCCGTTCAGACGTGTTATGGGGAACAGCCTTTTCAAATATCAACACGGCTAACGGCGTTATTGAGAACGGCTCCAAAGTAGGTGTTTCAGACGCTCTTCTTGCAGAAGCACACTTCTTCCGCGGTATGGATTATTTCTTATTAGTACAGACATTTGGCGGCGTGCCATTGGATTTGGGTGCAGGTGAGTTAAAATTCAACATCTCTACCTCACGCACTTCCGTACGTAACACTGTTCCCGAAGTGTACACTAAAGCGATTTTTCCTGATTTAAAAACAGCTGTCACTAATCTACCGGAGAAGCCTCGTGTAACAGGTGGAGTCGCTAAAACAGTAGCACGCTTATACCTGTCAAAAGCATATCTGACCTATGGCTGGTGGTTGGAAAACCCCAATAACATCCCCACATATCCGGAATGTAATCGTACAGATCCTGACGGGCATGATGCTGCATGGTACTATCAGCAAGCATATGATATTGCAACTGAAGCAATTGACAATCCCGGAGCATATGGTTTGATGGAGAGTTTCTATCAAGTCAATGCAGGACCATACGACCGAAACAAAGAAATCTTACTGTATGCTGATCATACCCAAGAAGATGAATACTACAACGGCGGTAGCTTGACGTATGGTAGCGGTGGAGCTCCTGATAATTTTGCCGGTTGGATGATGAATTGGAACTATACGGATATTCAGGCCAAAGATAAAGACGGTAAAACTATTTCACCGGTAATTCGCGTTGCCGAACAAGCTTATGGTCGCCCGTGGACACGTATGGCTCCTCCTCACAGTGTATTTACACATACTTTTAAAGACAAAACAAAAGATTCCCGCTACGATGGAACATTTACAACAGTTTACCGCGGTAACTGGTCTACAAACGGAAACGAATGGACAAGTGTTACAGGAGCTAACGGCATTGCAGTAGCCGAGGGAGAACCGTTATTGACTTTCCTTTCTGAAGATGATCCTGATATCAAATATCCAGAGAAAGGAGCAGGAGATAGTAATACCGGGGCTGGAGTTATAGCAGGACGTGCTGATTATGTAATGGGTCCCAGTGCAATCAGTCGTCGCGTATATCCGGGACTTTGGAAACTCGGTCCTTATCGTACTGACAACGGTACCGGTGTCGGTCAACCTAATGCCGGTAGTACACGTCCGTACAATATTGCCAAGTTTTCTGAGCTCTATTTGATTGCAGCAGAAGCTGCAGTAAAAGGCGCAACGACTAAACCTAATAAAAGTGCACGTGAGTTAGTCAACGTTTTACGTGATCGTGCAGGCAAATGGACATTCAGCAATGCAGAGAAAGAAGAAAAGGATTTGGATTATGGTTCTGATTTGACAAATGACACCCCAACAACAATTGATATCAACTATATCCTTGATGAACGTTCACGTGAATTCTTCGGTGAAGGTTATCGTTGGTTCGACCTTGTACGTACACAAAAATGGAATGAGTATGCTGACACTTACCAAATTTGTGGAAACGACAAAGGGGACCGTGAAGTCAAGACTTATACACGTACCATCAAGCCCGGACATTACCTGCGTCCTATTCCACAAGGACAGCTTGACGGTATGGAAATGACCCCTGAAGAGAAAAAGAACTATCAAAATCCTGAATATAGATAATTTATCTTTTTAAGATAAGTTCGCAATAGGTATTCATCGAAGCCGCTTGTAGATGTTCTAAAGTATCTGCAAGCGGCTTTTTATAAATATTAATATTATGAGAAATAGCATTTTTTGTATTATTTTGTTTTTAGCAAGTATGTGTTGGCAGCTACCACTAAAAGCTGCAGAACGTTTTATAACAAATGACGCTGTCGGCTTTCAATGGATACAAGAAAAAAAATCTTATCCTATACTGATAGATAACGAGGAATATAAAGGGGTACTCCGTGCCATTACTAATCTACAAACAGACGCACAAACAGTGACCAACGTCAAACCCCAAATCACAAGTTCTGTAACCGAAAAACGACTGTTGATTATTGGTTCTATCAATCGTAGCAACTGGATAAAACGGCTAATAGCATCAGGAAAAATCTCAGCCAATGAGTTAAAAGGAAAACGTGAAAAGTATATCCTATGTACCGTCAAACAACCATTCGAAGGAGTAGAGGAAGCTGTAGTGATTGCAGGTAGTGATAAAAGAGGTACTATTTATGGCATCTATGAGTTATCTTCACAAATGGGCGTATCTCCCTGGTACTATTGGGCGGATGTACCTGTGCAACATAAAAATAACATCTCAATACTCCCGGGAAGTTATACAGATGGTGAGCCTGCCATAGAATATAGAGGTATTTTCTTGAATGACGAGTGGCCCTCACTCGGAAATTGGGCACAGAAAACATTCGGCGGATTTAACAGTCAGTTTTATGAAAAAGTATTTGAACTCATACTTCGTCTGAAAGGTAATTTCATGTGGCCTGCCATGTGGGCCAGCGCTTTCTATGATGATGATATACAAAATGGAGTTTTAGCTGATGAAATGGGAATCGTAATGGGTACTTCCCACCATGAGCCTATGGGGCTAGCACAACAAGACTGGAAACGTCGCGGGACAGGCGCATGGGACTATACCCAAAACACTGCCACACTTCAAAATTTCTGGACAGAAGGTATAGAACGTTGCAAAAATTGGGAATCCGTAATTACCATAGGTATGCGTGGAGATGGAGATATGCCTATGAGCGAAAATGCCAATATTAACTTATTACAAAACATAGTCAAAGAGCAACGCAAAATTATCACTAAAGTTACAGGTAGAAAGGCTTCTGATATACCTCAGGTATGGGCTCTATATAAGGAGGTACAAGATTATTATGACAACGGCATGCGCGTTCCCGATGACATAACATTATTACTTTGTGATGATAATTGGGGCAATGTAAGAAAGCTACCTTCATTAACAGAAAAGCCTCGCAAGGGCGGCTATGGAATGTATTACCATTTTGACTACGTAGGAGGTCCAAGAAACTACAAATGGTTAAACTGCAACCAAGTAGAGCGTGTATGGGAACAAATGAACCTCTGTTATGAATACGGTGTGAGAAAGCTCTGGATTGTAAATGTAGGTGACCTTAAACCCATGGAATACCCTATTCAGTTCTTCCTAGACATGGCTTGGCAACCTAAAGCGTTCAATCCTAACAATATTTTTGATCACACCATAAGTTTTGCTGCACAGCAATTTGGCAATAAATATGCCGAAGAAATAGCAGATATTATTAAACTTTACAGCAAATATGCCCGTAGAGTGACTCCCGAGCTTCTAAATGCAAACACATATCAGTTCAATTATGACGAGTGGAACACTGTTGTAGAAGAGTGGAATAATATAGAACTACGAGCTTTAAGAGTTTATCAAAATCTCGATCCTCATTGGTACGATGCTTACGAAGAACTTGTCCTATTCCCCATTCAGGCTATGCAGAATGTCTACGAAATGTATTACTCTGTAGCAATGAATGCCAAGGTAGAATCTCCTGCCGAAATCAACTATTGGGCACAGCGTGTCGAAAAATTATACAAAAGAGATTCATTACTCTGTGCTCATTATAATTATGAAATTGCAAATGGGAAATGGAATCATATAATGGATCAGGTGCATATCGGATACACCAATTGGCAACAGCCAGAAACACAAGTAATGCCTAAAGTGAGAAAATCTCAAGACACCGTTTACCTCTGCCACAAGGAAACAGACGGATATATTTCTATAGAAGCAGGTAATTTTAAGGTCAACCATAAAGTTAGTGTCATTCCCGACCTTGGCAAGACAGAATGTGCTATCACCACTTTGCCAGCTTCCATAACCCCAAACAATGCCTATGTAGAATACGAACTTGAAACAATGTCTTCAGGCAAGGCAAAACTAAGTATACTACTTGCCCCTACTCTCAATTTCAATGCTAATAAAGGGCTACGCTTTGCCATTAGTATAGACGGTGGTCAAGAACAGATTGTCAATTTTAACGGTCATTACGATGGGAGGCTCGGCCCTTGGCAAGCTGCCAGCATCATAAAAACAGATATGGAAGCAGATTTTGGTCAAGCCGGCAGACATACTCTCCGCTTCAGATTTGTAGATTCAGGAATCGTAATGGAAAAAATACTTATAGACTTCGGTGGTCTAAAGCCAACATACCTTGGAGCACCTTCTTCTAAACTTATTAAATAGATACCCATATGAAAAACATTAAAACACTTAGTATTATTCTTTTTTCCATACTGACATTTTCAGCATGCAGCACTCCTGAACCTGTAGAACAGGATGGAACTATGCTTTGGCTTGCAAACGGACGCAGCTACGAAGATGTTCTTAACTCTGTCGTAACTAAGATAGATAGCAGCCTTACTAAAGAAGAGTATCACATTTATGATGCTGATGGCAAACGCTATATCAGTGGTGGTTCCCAATCTGCCATTCGTTACGGAGTCTATGCACTACAAAGAGCAGAAGTTCTCGGCAAAGCAGATACAGGACTGGATATTCACGAAAAGCCATATTACGAATACCGTATTCTCAATCACTGGGATAATCTTGATGATACTGTAGAAAGAGGTTATGCCGGACTATCCATGTGGGAATGGACTGCAGAAGAGATTCCTGTAAAGAGAATTCATCATTATGGTGAGCTCTGCGCCTCTGTGGGACTAAACGGTGCTGTGCTCAATAATGTTAATGCCAATCCTCACATACTTGATAAAGAACATATTAAAAGAGTATCTCAAATTGCCAATATTCTCAGAGAGTATGGAATAACCACTTATCTCTCAATAAAATGGACAAGTCCTATCACTCTCAGCGGGTTAAAATCAGGAGATCCCCTTGATTTAAAAGTTCGCCAATGGTGGAAAGATAAAGCTGCTGAGATATATGCTGCCATTCCCGACTTTGGCGGTTTCCTTGTAAAAGCAAATTCTGAAGGACAAGCCGGACCGCAAGATTATGGCAGAACCCATGCCGATGGTGCAAATATGCTTGCAGAAGCAGTGGCTCCCTACGGTGGAATTATCATGTGGAGAGCTTTTGTATATAGTCCTACCAGTAGTGACAGGGCTAACCAAGCGGTGGAAGAATTCAAATCTCTTGACGGACAATTTGCAGATAATGTTATTATTCAAATCAAAAACGGTCCTATTGACTTTCAACCGCGTGAACCTTTCAGTCCATTATTCGGACAGCTATACAAAACTCCCATGATGATGGAATTTCAAATCACCCAAGAATATCTTGGTTTCTCTAATCATCTTGTCTATCATGGTACTACTTATGAAGAAAGCCTTGACAGTGATACTTACAGAGATGGAAAAGGTTCTACTGTAGCTAAAATGGTGAAAGCTATTGCAGGGGTTGCAAATACCGGTCAAGATCCTAATTTCTGCGGCTATATTTTTGCCCAATCCAATTGGTATGCATTCGGTCGTTTAGCATGGAATCCTACGTTAAGTGCCGAACAGATTGCGGACGAATGGGTACACCAAACTTTCATCCGACCTAAAGGAATGACCTTCCAAGCCTATGAACAAAAGTTTCTTATCCCTGTCAAAGATATAATGATGAGTTCCCGCGAAACAGCCGTAAATTACATGATGCCACTTGGTTTCCATCATATATTCGGTGGATCACACTATGGACCGGGACCATGGGAAAGCAGTATAAGACCGGATTGGTCACCTGTATTCTATCACAAAGCCGACAAAGACGGAGTAGGATTTGACCGTACTCGTAATGGTTCTGCTAATGTAGACCAATACCATGAACCGCTCGCCTCACAATTCAACTCTCTCAAAACCTGTCCTGAGAATCTACTTCTTTGGTTTCATCATATTCCATGGGACTATAAACTCTCTTCTGGAAGAGAACTTTGGGACGAAATATGCCTGCATTATGACAAAGGAATCTCACAAGTTGAAAAGTACCAAGAAACGTGGGCAAGTCTCAAACCTTATATCAGTAAGACAATATTTGATGAAGTTACCCTAAAATTAGATATTCAGAAAAATGATGCAGAATGGTGGAGAGATGCTTGTATAGGTTATTTCCAGACTTTCTCCAACAAAGAACTTCCCACAGGTGTGAGACCTCTAAAAACTCCGATCGATTCTCTAATAAAAAGTAGAGTAAAATCCAATCGTTATGGTATGCCTTACCATGATGAAAATCATAAGCCTATCATTATCAAACGTCTGTAAAAATGTTTCACCCACGTATAGAAAAACTCTGTACGTGGGTGAAATTCATTCAGCAATCCTTTATCAAAATAAAAGTTTGTTCTTATAAAAGTGTTTTGTGTTTGTATAACTTACCTATTATATTTCAAAATCCTGAAATTTCTCTTATACCCTATTCTAATAGTTTCTTTATAAACTCTTTCGGCTGATAATCACGATCAAACAGCAAAGCATAATCCTTACGCCCTCTCACCGGAAAACCATTCTTCCAAGAATCTCCGTCACTCACACCCCAAGCTGTCACACGGCTCACAATATCAGAATGTTTAATAAATAAGTCCATGAACTCAGACATACGACTATTCCATTGTTGGGAAACACTATCGGGCAAAGACTCCGGATAAGGATTCAACATCTTTTTGTAAGCTACTGTATCAGATACATTGGCAGTGCGCTTTAAAGTTGGCAAAGCAGTCATATCCCATTCTGTTATCATTACTTTAGCACCAGTAGAAGCATAAGCAACCATGCTTTCCTCGAAATCTTTCAAAGAAGGATAGTCAAGACCTACATGTCCCTGCATTCCGATAGCATCCACACGGAGACCTTTAGATTTCATGTCATTTACTAAATTTACGACAGTTTCGCGTTTTCCGGCTTCATGCATATTATAGTCATTATAATATAACTCTGCTTCAGGATCAGCCTCATGAGCATATTGGAAAGCAAGAGATATAAATTCTTCACCTAAAATCTCATAAAACTTGCTCTTACGATAAGATCCATCCTCAAGAATTGCTTCATTCACAACATCCCAACCCTTAACACGTCCTTTATAACGGCTAACTATAGTTGTTATATGGTCCTTCAACCGTTGCTTCAACACTTCTGAAGATACATTTTTTCCATCCTTGTCAACACAGAACCAAGGAGCAAGTTGAGAATGCCAAACCAAACAATGACCGATGATGTACATTCCGTTGTCTTCACCGAACTTTACAAACTCATCCGCTTGACTGAAATCATAACGATTCTCCTCCGGATGAATCACTTGGCATTTCATACAATTCTCCGCCACAACCGAATTGAAATGGCGCTTCACAATCTTAACAGCCGCAGTATCTATACCGGAAGATTGTTTTGTATTCAAAGCAACACCTATCAAGAATTTGTCGCCCAACACTTCTTTCAAAGAAGCTTCATTTTCCGTTGTTACACGTGTAGCACAAGAACTTAGAGCCAAACCTGCCAACAATACTAATAACGTTTTTTTGTTGTTCATGCTTTTTTGTTTAATGATTATAAAATATAAATATGAAAAATTGAAAATAAATTATTACCAATTATCCGTCCGAAAAGGTGAAGCTAACAATCCTTCCTTATTGCACAAATTAGCATCCTCCGGATTGTTACTCCAAGCATAACGTACTGCAACAGGATTCTTCACAATCTTACTACTTACAATAACCTTATTACCTCGTATCACGGCATCTGCCCATACAAACTTTTGATCTTCACCTGCAATCGCAAAATGTCTCAGAGTTTTCCCTTCTTTACAAATCAGTCCACGACCGATTTCTGTAAAAGTCAAGATTATCTTATCACCTTCCACTTTCATTTCTTTATATAGAGGCCCCGAACCAGTAATTTTCTCTCCATACACAAGCTTACGAGCACCCAAGAAAAGCCGCTGTGCAACCACCTTTTTGTTTAATGGATGTATATCATTCCACTCACCCACATCATAAGTAACCGCCAAAGAAGTGTAAGGTACATTCAATGCCGTTTTTAATTGAGCCTCGCGTATCCTCGCCCAGCCACTATCGGAAGGGCTATCATTCTTTTCCATAAAATTAGGTAACTGTACCAATAAGAAAGGCATATCAGGCATATTCCAAAGCTCCCGCCAATCCTTAATCAAAGCTTCCAATAAAGAAGCATATATTTGCGGACGTCCGGTATTACTTTCACCCTGATACCATATAGTTCCTTTCACCTGATAATTACTAATTGGATAGATCATACCACTGTAAAGCCCAGAACCTGCCCTATTCAAATTCTTTAGTCTATCGGCATATTTTACAACTTCATTCTGATTAATGCCTATCTTATATTTCCAAGTGCCGGTAAGTTCTATTTCCGCATCATCTCCTACAATTTTATAGTTCTTACCTTTGACGAAACCGCCATTTGCAGAATTCGCAGTAAGCCTTACAGTTATCACATTTTTGCCTTCTGTCAGAACTCCTGCCGGAATATCATACTTACGTGGAGGATAAGTATAGGAAGTAAAACCTACAAAAGTACCGTTGACGAAAATGGAATCACTGTCAACCAGTGTCCCCATATAAAGGCGTGCATGTCTTCCCACCATAGATTCGGGGACACTAAAGGTTTTCCTATACCATACAGTACCTCTTGTATGGATACCATTTTCCCGCCAATACCCTGGAACTTCCATTGTAGCCCAGTCCATATCATCCATATTTTTCTGTTGCCATTTACCAGCTCCTTTATCTTGCTTTGCTAATCTCATACTATCCAAAGCAGCCTTATCAAAAACTAATTCAGGAAACATTTTTAAGTTTTTCTGACTCACCCAGCTTTCTATGGCCGAACCACCCAAACTAGACACCAGCATTCCTACAGGCACTTTATATCTATCATATGCTTCCTGAGCAAAGAAGTAAGCTAATGATGTCCAATTCAACACATCGGAAGCAACAGCTGAATGCCAACCGGCATTACCTGCAATATCTTCCTTCAACCCTCCTACAGAATTCTGAGTAGGTACCTTATAATGCCGTATCATATGGTTGTTCGACACATTAATTTCAGGGAACATCTCTGTAAGACGCGCAATAGGAGTTTCCTGATTAGATTGACCGGAACAAAGCCAAACATCTCCCACCAAAACATCGCGAATCACACGTTCATTCACTTCCAAAAGGAAAGGTCCCCCGGCCTTCTGCGGTGGCAAAAGAACCTGCCAACTTCCCGTTGCATCGGTCTCTGTATTATAATGTTTTCCCTGAAAACGTACAGTTACTTTCTCTCCGGGAGAAGCCCAACCCCATATTTTTAATTCCACATCACGTTGTAATACCATTCTATCACTTACCAGACGAGGAAGTCGAACTTTAGCTGAAAGCGGCAATAGAACAGTAAAGGATAAGAAAATAAGGCAAACAATTAACAAAAATCTTTTCATACTCTAAGTCGGATTATTGATTGTGTCAAAATTACACAATCCCTCCTAAACGAGAGAAAAAATATGTTACGCTTTTTTTCACTAAAATTACAATATCATTCATGGTGTTACCTTTTCTTTTCCTTATGTAACAAACGACAAATACAACATCATATCAAGCCTTCAAACGACATAAAGTACCATTATACAATGACTACAAATCACAGCTATCCATTTTCAAAAATCCCGTTCGATTCTAAGAACTATAATATAATCGGCAGTACTCAGAAGCTCCACAAAACCCCAAAAACAAGATGCATAATGCAGTGTGACGATTAATGTAACATATAAGACAAAAGATGTAACATACAATAAGCTTTGTGATACATATTCTAAAGCAAATTAAAAAGCAGTTATCTACCTTTGTAAAGTTTCATAAAGACAGCTTATTTGAAAACCGTATGAAGAGATTAATTTCATTTTTAATTTTAAGTTACCTTACCATTGGATGCATCATTGCACAACACAGTAGTTTGCAAAAACAGGGCACTGCTACTCAACTTGTTGTAAATGGTTCTCCTTTCCTTATATTAGGAGGCGAGCTGGGTAATTCATCAGCGGCTTGCACACAAGACATAGAACGTATTTTCCCGAAATTAGAAAAAATGGGATTAAATACAGTATTAGTTCCCGCTTATTGGGATTTAATAGAACCGATTGAAGGTAATTTTGATTTCACACTTACGGATAAAGTCCTGCAACAAGCACGCCAGAACAATCTGAAAATTGTCTTTTTATGGTTTGGCGCTTGGAAGAATTCAATGAGTTGTTATGCTCCTTTATGGTTTAAAAAAAACTACAAAAAATATCCACGTGCATACACTCAAAATGGAAAACCACTTGAAATAGCCAGTGCTTTTTCTGCAACTGTGCAAGATGCCGATCACCGAGCATTCTCCAAATGGATGCAACATATAGCCGCTGCCGACAAAGAAGAAGGTACAGTGATTATGATACAAATAGAAAATGAAATCGGCATGCTGGAAGATGCACGCGATTATTCACGCGAAGCCAATAAAGCATTTAATGCCCCCATACCTGCAGAATTCATGACCTATTTACAAAAAAACAAAAAAACACTTCACCCGCAAATGCTAAAGAAATGGGAAAGTCAAGGATGCAAGAAACAGGGTAATTGGCAGGAAGTATTCGGAGCTGATATTTATACCGATGAGATTTTTATGGCATGGCACTATGCCAAATATGTGGAACGACTGGCACAGACTGCCCGCTCCACATATAATATCCCGTTATATGTCAATGCAGCAATGAATAGCCGTGGACGTAAACCGGGCGAATACCCTTCAGCAGGCCCATTAGCGCATTTAATTGATGTATGGCATTGTGGAGCGCCGAGTATTGATATTCTTGCCCCTGACTTGTACGATGATGGGTTCAAGAACTGGGTAGCACAATATAAATTGCACAACAATCCTCTTTTCATTCCTGAAATACGTCTGACAGACAATAACGGTGTACGCGCCTTCTACATACTCGGTGAACATGACGCCATTGGCATCAGCCCTTTCTCCATAGAAGACGGTAGCGAATTACCTACCGCCCCCTTGGTACAAAGCTATGCCAAACTAAAGGAGTTGACACCCCTGATTACCCGCTATCAGGGTAAGGATGTGATGAAAGGATTACTTTTTGACAAAACAGACAAAGAACGTATTTTTACGGACAACGATCTCACCATAACTGCTCGCCACTACTTCACCCTACCTTGGGACTCGCGCGCCACCGACGGCAGTATCTGGCCCGAAGGAGGAGGTATCCTTATAAGACTATCTATAAATGAATATATCTTAGCCGGTAGCGGTATTGTTTTGGAATTTGCCAAGACCACGGAAAAACAAGCCGCTGAAAGCCATAAGCAGTTGGGCGAAGACGGATTTGCCTTGGGCAACGAATATGCACAAAACAAGACAACCACCTTCCGTGGGAAGCGGTGTGGCATAGGATATATAGACGAAGTGACAGTGGACAAAACCGGAAAGTTCCGCTATATCCGTCGGCTTAATGGCGACCAAGATCATCAGGGACGCCATGTACGTATCTCTGTAGGAGAATTCAAGATACTGCACATACAGCTGTACGAGTATCAGTAAGCAATCCGGATAGAATGAATGAATTACCTGTAAACATAGATATACAATAAAAAATAGAATGATGAAAAGTTTGGTTTATGATAAAATTAGGTTAGGAGTAGCAGTGTTACTTTGCCTTTGCACTTCCTCATGGGTAAATGCAAAGGTAAAGTTGCCTGCTTTAATTTCAGACGGAATGGTACTGCAACGTGAGCGACCTGTCAAAGTATGGGGTACAGCAGACGCAGGCGAATACATTACCGTAAAGTTACTGAGAAAAAGCTATCATGCTACTGCTGATGCCAACGGACATTGGAGTATCGCACTGCCACCGCTGAAAGCCGGTGGACCTTACCAAATGCAAATCAATGACATCAAACTGAATAACATATTAATAGGTGATGTATGGCTTTGTTCGGGGCAATCAAACATGGAACTCCCAGTAAAACGAGTGATGGATATGTTTGCCCAAGAAATCCTCAGTTACAACAATGAAAAAATTCGCCATATCATTATTCCTAAAGAATACAATTTCCATACGCCACAAGAAGAATTATCTTCAACAAGTTGGAAAGCGCTGACACAAGAAAATGTTATGGATTTTTCCGCTCTTGCTTACTTTTTCGCCAAGGAGATGTACGAAAAGACTGGTATACCTATAGGACTTATCAACTCCAGTTGGGGAGGTACACCGGTAGAGGCATGGATTAGCGAAGACGGATTAAAAGAGTTTCCTTTATACGTCAATACCAAACGTCTGTATGAAGACGATGCCTACTGCACTCACATCAAGAAACTTGAGGGAGAAAGCTTCTACCGTTGGAACCTGTCACTCTATCGTGGCGACGCGGGATTACACGAATCGACGCCTTGGTATGCAACCGATTATGATGACCACAATTGGCGAACAGTAAATATGTTCTCGACATCATGGGGGAATAATGGTCTAAACCCTATTGGCGGTTCACATTGGCTGCGCCAAAATATAGAAATACCACAAGCATGGACTGGTAAAGAAGCGACATTACGTTTGGGATGTATTGTCGATGCTGATTCTGTATATGTCAATGGAATTTTTGTCGGAACCACCGGTTATCAGTATCCACCCCGTATCTACCGGATACCTGCCGGTGTATTAAAATCCGGAGAAAACAATATAACCGTACGCATTATCAGTAACGGTGGTCAGCCGAACTTCGTACAAGAAAAGCCATACAAGATAATCTGTGACAACGAAGAAATTAATCTGAAACAGGAATGGAAATATCGATTAGGAGCTCCCATGCCGCCCTCTCCGGATATGATGTTCTTCTGTTACAAACCGGTATGTTTGTACAATGCCATGATAGCTCCACTGCAAAACTATTCCATACGGGGCGTACTGTGGTATCAAGGCGAATCAAACGTAGCACGTCGAAATGAATATACAAAACTTTTGACAGCCATGATTGCTGACTGGCGTCATACATTCAATCAACCGAAACTGCCTTTCTATATTGTAGAATTGGCAGACTTTCTATCAAAAGATGATATCGGCGGCCGCAAAGCTTGGGCGGAAATGCGTCAAGAACAAGCCAAAGCTGCTTCTGCCAATCAGGACACTTATCTCATACAAAACAGCGATTTAGGAGAATGGAATGATATCCATCCGCTTGATAAAAAGACTTTAGGAAAACGTATTGCCGAAAGCGCTTTAAATAGTATGAAACGATAATACGCAAACTCTTGAAATGATTAAACCTATAAAGAATAAAAAAATGAATACACTTAACCAAAAAGTGTCCATGGTCGAAAAAATCGGCTATAGCCTCGGAGATTGTTCTGCGAACTTTGTGTTCCAGATGATGATGATTTACCAAACTAAGTTTTATACAGACGTATTCGGTCTGGAAGGAGCCGTTGCCGGTAGCGTAATGCTGTTAGCACGTATTGTAGATGCCTTTGTAGATCCCACGGTAGGCATTCTGTCAGACCGTACAAAATCTAAATGGGGTAAATACCGTCCATGGGTACTTTGGACGGCTCTGCCATTCATGGTATTTTATATTTTGGCATTCTACAATCCGGGAATCGAGGACAAAGGACTTGTAGCTCTGTACGCTACAATCTCTTACACTTTATTGATGACCTTGTATTCATTCAATAATACTCCTTATGCTTCATTGGGAGGTGTCATGACCAGTGATATTAAAGAACGTAATAGCATTACCAGTATCCGCTTTGTGGCAGCCACTATCGCACAATTTATTGTACAAGGTTTAACTCTGCCGTTGGTCAGCAAGTTTGCCGGTGAATCGGGAGATAAGGGACATGGATGGCTTTGTACAGTTTCATTATTCGCAGCTATCGGTCTAATATTCCTCTTTATAACTTTCTTCTCTGCACGTGAAAGGATTACACCGCCAACCAATCAGAAAACAGATACCAAACAGGATATTAAAGATGTCTTCAAGAGTATACCGTGGCGAGCCATGTTCATCTTGACACTATTCATATTCACTACTCTTGCCATGTGGGGAAGTGCAATGAACTATTATTTTGAAAATTATGTAGACGCCGGTGCGCTTTATGCTTTCCTCGACAAAATAGGATTAGTGGCAACCAAAGCCGGAGATGGAATAGGATATACTATATTAAATGCTTTTGGATTGATAGTTAGCAGTCCGGACAAGGCATATGAAGTAGGTTTCGGTGTATTCAATATGTTAGGGGCATTAGTTCAATTCTTTGGTGTAATCTTACTATCCAGTTTCCTCGCAAACCGTTACGGAAAGAAACGTGTATTTATCATATGCTTGGCACTAACCGCATTGTTCACAGCTTTCTTCTACTTCCCTAACGAAACAGATGTGGAAACAATGTTCGTACTGAATTTCCTCAAAAGCCTTGCATATGCCCCGACAGTACCTTTACTTTGGGCCATGATTGCCGATGTAGCCGATCACTCGGAATACGTCAACTACCGACGTGCCACAGGTTTCGTCTTTGCCGGTGTTGTCTTTGCCCTGAAAGCCGGTTTAGGTATCGGTGGTGCCATACTGGGATTCCTCCTGTCTGGTTTCGGTTATGTTTCAGGAGCGGGTACAGAACAAACGACTTCCGCCATACATGGTATTGTACTTTCATCCAGTTTGATTCCTGCAGCAACATTCTTCGTAGGTGTTATTGCACTATACTTCTACCCTATCACCAAAGAGTATAACGAACATATGCAAGCTGAATTGAAAGAACGGAGAAGTAAAGCTGATTATTGAAAGTTAACCGCTAAATAACATATCATGAAGCTCAAACACATACTTTTATTTATTGTGGCTGCAATACTTGCTGCATGCAGTAGTGAAAAGAGAGTAGCAACAGAACCGTCTTTAAAAGAAGCATTTGGTAATAAATTCCTTATAGGAGTAGCATTAAATGCACGACAGGTAGCCGGCAAAGACAGTGCAGCAACAAAGCTTATAAAACAGCATTTTAATTCTATCGTTGCAGAGGACTGCATGAAGAGTGTAAACATTCATCCTGAAGAGGATAGATATAATTTCGATGCCGCCGATTCCATAGTAGAGTATGGCGAAAAGAATGAAATGACCGTTATCGGTCACTGCCTCGTGTGGCACTCTCAGCTAGCTCCCTGGTTCTGTGTAGACAAGGAAGGAAAGAACGTCTCGCCCGAAGTTCTGAAGCAGCGGTTGAAAGACCACATTACAACAATTGTCAGCCGCTATAAGGGGCGTATCAAAGGTTGGGATGTAGTGAATGAAGCAATAGAAACCGACGGTTCATACCGAAAAAGTAAGTTTTATGAAATCTTAGGTGAGGAGTATGTTCCTCTTGCATTCCAGTATGCTCATGAAGCCGACCCGGATGCCGAACTCTACTACAACGATTTCGGTATGCACCATCCCGGACGGCGTGACGGAGTAGTAAAGTTGGTGAAATCACTGAAAGAAAAGGGCCTGCGCATAGACGCTGTAGGTCTGCAAGGACATATGGGCATGGACTACCCCAGTGTGGAGGAGTTTGAAAAGAGTATGCTCGCCTTTGCTTCTACCGGTGTAAAAATCATGATCACCGAATGGGAAATGAGCGCACTGCCTACCGTACACGATGGAGCCAACATCAGTGATACCGTTGCCTTTAGAGAAGCTATGAATCCCTATCCGGATGCCTTACCAGATTCTGTTTCCAAGATTTGGAATGCTCGCATGAAAGCATTCTTTGACCTTTTCATAAGGCATGCCGATATTATGGATCGCGTAACCGTTTGGGGAGTAAGTGATGGTGACTCATGGAAAAATGATTTTCCTGTAAGAGGACGTAAGGAATATCCCCTCCTTTTTGACCGTAATCACGAACCGAAACCATTCTTACGCGAATTGCTTTCACCTAAGACTGCTATATTCGACAATTTTACATATTCAGTAGAAGGTGAAGAACAGAAACAAGCCGATGCAGAAGGTTCTCAACTGACCAACCCTCTGCTTCCCGGTTGCTATCCCGACCCAAGCATTTGCCGTGTAGGAGATGATTACTATTTGGTGAACTCGTCATTCGCGTTCTATCCCGGAGTTCCTATCTGGCACAGTAACAATCTCAAAGACTGGAAGCAATTGGGATATGTACTGAACCGTCCCTCACAACTACCGTTGAAAGATGGTCTACGTATCAGCGGCGGCATCTATGCCCCGGACATCAAATACAATCCGCACAATAAGCTTTTTTACATGATAACTACTGCCGTAGATGGCGGCGGCAACTTCTTCGTAACAACCGATAATCCTAAAAAAGGAGAATGGAGCGATCCTATTTTCTTACCTGAAGTAGGAGGAATAGACCCCGGTTTCTTATTTGACGAAGACGGTAAAGCCTATATTGTAAATAATGACGCTCCGGCAGGTAAACCTGAATACAGCGGACATCGTGCCATCTGGATACGCGAATTTGATTGGAAAAATAACTGTACCGTAGGAGAACAAAAAGTGATTATAGATGGTGGTGTAGACAAATCACAGCATCCCAGTTGGATAGAAGGGCCTCACCTTTATCACATCAATGGTACTTACTACCTGATGGCGGCAGAAGGTGGTACAGGTCCCAATCATTGTGAAGTCATATTCTCGGCTTCTTCTCCTTTCGGACCTTTCAAACCTTGCAACATCAACCCGATACTGACACAACGTGATTTGCCGCAAGACCGGACCAATCCGGTAACTTGCACAGGCCATGCTGATTTGGTGCAGACCCCATCAGGTGATTGGTATGCTGTTTTCCTTGCAGTACGCCCCTACCGTAACGGACATGATGTAATGGGGCGTGAAACGTTTCTGCTCCCGGTTAACTGGAAAGATGGACAACCAATAATTCTTCCTGCAGGCAAAACCATTCGTTACACCAACCGTACTCTTGCTCCCACTCCGCTTTGGACAACTGACGGACTGGCTAATGAAGCATTCTTCATCCGTACTCCACAAAACTCTTATTATGAAATAGACAAAAGCGGGAAATTGGCATTGACTGCCCGCAGCATAAAAATCAATGACCGCCAACAACCATCTGCTATCGGACGTTGGATTACAAACAATGAATTCGATGCGCAGACTACTGTCAGTTTTTTACCCACAGCACCGGAAGATTTTGCCGGTATCATACTATTCCACAACGATGAGTGCAACATTCGTTTTGGCAAGACATTGGATGCGCAAGACCAACCTTGTTTAAAGCTGACCGTCTCCAGCCGAAGCCAGAATAAGCGTAATACAGATACAGCAGCAGAGACTACAGTTTCGTTGAAACAGTCCGATGCCGATAAAAAGATTTATCTGAAAGTAACAGGTAATGAAACGCAAACTACGGACAAAGGTGTTTATTATACTTTCTCCTATTCTTTCAGCCCCAAACAGGACTGGACACAAGTCGGCGAACCTATTTCCGCCGATTTGCTCAGTACCCAAACAGCCGGCGGCTTTACAGGTACTATGGTAGGCATATACACCACAGGAGATTATAATAAACCGGGAGATTACAATAAAATGGAAAAAGAAAAGTAATAATTCAATTCTTATAAATCAATAACTTATAACTAATTTCGCTTCACCATGAAAAAAGAGATGAGATACTTAGTACCGGGAGATTATATGGCAGATCCTGCCGTACACGTTTTTAATGACAGAGTGTATATCTACCCCAGCCACGATTGGGAAAGTGGCATAGAAGAAAACGACAACGGCGACCACTTCAACATGAAAGACTATCATGTTTTCTCTACTGATGACATCATGAACGGTGAAATCAAAGACCATGGAGTAGTGCTTCAAGTAGAAGACATACCTTGGGCAGGCCGCCAATTATGGGATTGCGACGTAGCCTTGAAAGACGGAAAATATTATATGTACTTCCCCTTGAAAGACCAAAATGACATTTTCCGCATTGGTGTAGCTATCAGTGACAAACCCGAGGGCCCGTTCATTCCTCAAGCCAATCCGATAAAAGGCAGTTATAGCATCGACCCCGCTATCTTTGATAATGGCGACGGTGATTTCTATATGTATTTCGGCGGTCTGTGGGGTGGACAGCTTCAACGCTATCGCGACAACAAAGCCTTGGAATGCGCCGCTTTGCCCGAGGGTAATGAGTTGGCTCTTCCTTCTCGCGTAGCCAAACTCAGTAAAGATATGCTGGAGTTTGCAGAAGAGCCGAAAGCTATAATCATTTTAGATGAGAATGGTAAGCCGATGACGGCAGGCGACAATGAACGACGTTTCTTTGAAGCCAGCTGGATGCACAAATACAACGGTAAATATTATTTCTCCTACTCTACCGGTGATACACATCGTCTGTGCTATGCCATCGGAGATAATCCTTACGGACCTTTTACTTATCAAGGTGTCATCCTTACTCCGGTAGTTGGCTGGACCACACACCATGCCATTACAGAATATAAAGGAAAATGGTATCTGTTCCATCACGACTGTGTACCTTCCAACGGAAAGACATGGCTTCGCAGCTTGAAAGTATGCGAACTGGAATACGATGTCAACGGAAAGATAATCACTATTGACGGACAATAACCCTAATATAACATGAAATACAGAATATTTTCGCTTTTCTATATTGCAATAGTATTCGTAACCCAAATGGCTGCCGAAGACGGTAGCCATTTGTGGCTTCGATTACCGGCCAATGCACATGCGCAAATCTCGGCTCCTCGCCAGTCGCCTACATTAGATATAGCCGTCAAGGAATTACAGCGGGCATGGACAGGGGCTCCCGTTCAACTCATTATACAGAAGGACAAGCAATTGCAACCGGAGGGATTCCGCATTCAATACAAAGATAACAAAGTTGTACTCACCTCTCCCACAGAGACCGGATTACTCTATGCCAGCTATCACCTGCTCAGATTACAAGAGACCGGACAGAGCTTGAACGACTCTCAAGTGATAGAGAATCCCGCCTACAACCTACGCATCCTCAATCATTGGGATAATATGGACCGTACCATAGAACGTGGCTATGCAGGACAATCACTTTGGAATTGGGAAGAACTGCCTAATACCCTTTCTGACAGATACGAGGCGTATGCCCGGGCTAACGCTTCTATCGGCATCAACGGTACGGTGCTGAATAACGTAAACGCTTCGCCTAAAATTCTTTCTGCCGAATACCTGCAAAAAGTAAAAGCCCTGGCAGACATCTTCCGTCCGTACGGATTGCGCGTTTACCTGTCCGTAAACTTCGCATCCCCCATGGCACTCGATAGTTTAAGTACTGCCGACCCTCTTAACAAAGAAGTTATCCGTTGGTGGAAAAATAAAGTAAAAGAAGTCTATCGCATCATTCCGGACTTCGGCGGTTTTTTGGTAAAGGCCAACTCGGAAGGGCAACCCGGTCCTTGTGATTTCGGACGCACCCATGCCGAAGGTGCTAATATGCTGGCAGATGCATTGAAACCTTACAACGGTATCGTTATGTGGCGAGCTTTTGTATATAGCCCTTCCGATGCCGATCGTGCCAAACAAGCCTATCTGGAATTCAAGCCTTTGGACGGACAGTTCCGTAAGAACGTTATTGTTCAGGTAAAGAACGGTCCGATAGATTTCCAACCCCGTGAACCGTACAGCCCGTTGTTCGGTGCTATGCAGCACACTCCTTTAATGGCTGAGTTTCAAGTGACACAAGAATATTTGGGACATTCCAATCACATCGCCTACCTGGCTCCGATGTGGAAAGAGTTCTTTGAATTTGTAGCCCCTGCTTCTCTGAAAGCGATAGCTGGTGTTGCCAACATAGGTACAGATGTGAATTGGTGCGGACACACCTTTGCACAAGCCAACTGGTATGCTTTCGGACGCTTGGCATGGCAGCCTTCTTTATCCTCTGAAAGTATCGCTGATGAATGGCTGAAACAGACCTTCAATCCTATTGAAGATTTGCGTCAACTAAAAAAGATGATGCTTGACAGTCATGAAGCTGTAGTAAACTATATGATGCCGCTCGGTTTGCACCATATTTTTGCATGGGGGCATCATTACGGTCCCGAACCCTGGTGCAGTGTACCCAGCGCCCGTCCCGACTGGCTTCCTTCTTACTACCACAATGCTGATAAACAAGGAATAGGCTTTGACCGCAGTAGCAAAGGAAGCAATGCCGTTGCACAATATCCGGAAAATCTGGCAAAACAATATAATAACATCAACACGTGTCCCGAAGAATATCTCCTGTGGTTCCACCATGCTCCTTGGACATACCGCATGAAAAGCGGCCGCAGCCTATGGGATGAACTATGCTACCATTATGACAAGGGTGTCCACCAAGTCAGAGAGTTTCAAAAGATATGGGATGCTGCAGAGAAATACATTGATGCAGAACGTTTCCGCGAAGTACAGTCTCATTTAAAGATACAAGCTCGTGATGCCGTTTGGTGGAAAGATGCCTGTCTGCTTTACTTTCAGGGGTTCTCCGGTATGCCCATTCCCCATGATATTGAACGCCCCATACACGAATTGAAAGATTTACAGAAAGTACATCTTCCTATCAGCAACTATGAATGCCCCACAAAAGAACTTCTGAATAAGAACAGATAAGAGTTAAAATAATAGTTCTTGTGCATGAAACTTTTGGTATTTGGCGTCAAAACCAAAAGTTTCATGCACAAGAACAAGAAGTTTCACAAGGTGGGACTGCAAGTTTCAACGAAGGAAACTTCCGGTTCCACCCATTGAAACAAATTTCCTACCCACCCCTTAAAAGGGAAACAACAACGGGAGCACAAAAACCATTACTACTCCCATAATAATCTGCAAAGGAAGCCCCACCTTTATGTAGTCCATAAAAGTATATTGCCCTGCCGGCATCACCAATGCGTTGGGTGGGGTAGAGAAAGGAGAAGCAAAGCACATACTTGCCGCTACTGTCACCGCAAACAAGAATGGCACAGGACTAACTCCTATCTGCATCGCACTCTGAAGCGCGATAGGAGCCATAAGAACAGCTGTCACCGTATTGCTGATAAACATTGTCATCAATGAAGTTGTAAAATAAATACCGGCCATCAGCACAATCGGTCCGTAACTTCCCAATCCGTTTACCAAACTATTGGATATATATTCCGAAGCACCGGTTTTCTCCAAAGCCAAAGACATTGGCAACATTCCGGCAAAAAGTACGATAGTTTCCCAGTTAATCGTTTTATAAGCGGCTTCCACATTGCGAAAACATCCGGTCAGTACCATCAATAAACCGGCTATCATAACAGCTGTAACGGGAGCCACCGGAATAAAGTCGAACACCATCATTACTACCATCAATGCCATGATAGCCGCAGCTACGGGAGCTTTATAATCCAGTGTCACTTTAGCTGCCTCATCCAAAGGCTGTCCCAGTACCACCCATTCAGTATCTTCCTTACTTAAGCGTGCAATATCTTGCCATGCCCCCTGTACCAACAGTACATCTCCGCTATGCATATGCTCACGTCCCAAATCCTGCAAGATATACTCTTTCTTACGACGGATTCCCAGTACATTTACGTTGAACTTATCACGGAATCCCGCTTCCTTCACCGTCTGATTGATAATTTTAGAAGAAGGCATCAATACAATCTCAGCTATGCCGATGTCATAGAAATCGAGTTTGTTGTCCGCTTTCACAGCTTCCTCGGTAGTATGCCCATCAATCATCTCCAACAAATAATCTCCGACAAAGCGGTTTACGTCTGCAACGTCTCCTGTAATGTAAAGCACGTCACCTACCCATATCGTTGTGTCAGGCGATGCCAATTTCTGAGTAATAGTTTTAAGAAACTTGTGCTGCGCAGCCTCACTGCGACGCACTTCCAAAATATTCAGTCCATACTTACGGCGGATATCCAGTTCGATAACCGTTCTCCCTATCAAGCGTGACTCATTAATGGCACGCAAACGAAACAAATTGTTTGACAATCCATATTCTTTCACCAGTTGGTTCAGTGATTTCCCTGACAGGGACGTATTCTCCCCTTTTCCCTTTTTAGACAAGAACCACTTGGTAAGGGGTAGCAGCACCAATGTACCTACTATTACACAAACAATACCCACAGGCAGAAATGAGAAGAAGGACAAAGGCTCGAATTCCGCACCCGTCAACGTATTCTGAATAACAAGGTTCGGAGGTGTACCGATAAGCGTCATCATACCGCCCATACTACTGGCAAAGGCCAAAGGCATCAATAAACGTCCTGGATTCATACCGGCACTTACAGCCAAACTCACAACTATAGGAAGCATTAACGCCACCGTTCCCGTGTTACTGACAAAAGCTCCGATAGCTGAGGTCACCAACATTACCAGCAAAAAAAGTCTCAACTCACTTTTACCGGCCAGTTTCAGAATACGAGAACTTATCATCTTTGCCAAGCCTGTTTGAAAGATAGCTCCACCTACTACAAACAGCCCCACCATCATGATTACAACCGAATTTGAAAAACCTGACAATGCTTCCTCCGGAGTCAGAATCTGAAAAACAAGCAAACCAATCAATGCACAAAGTGCAACAATGTCCGAACGGACTTTACCCGCCACAAAAAAAGCAGCGGAAAGGACAAGGATTATAAGGGTTATCAACATAAGTAAAAGTTTAAAAACCGTACAAATATACACATTTATGCCTCATTTCACAATCTTTGATTTATACAAATATGAATCCGCTTTTTATCATAAGCACATATTATGTTATTGAAGTTTTTTTATGTAAATTTGTCAGCCGAAGTTACGAAAAGAGTGTAATTTATTGGAAATGAGCGTTGGTTAATCGCTCTTGATAGTAATAGGTTACGATTTAGTTAGTTATCTACTGCATTATCCTTCT
>ERZ773177.51-NODE-51-length-139826-cov-17.354_pt1 | contig 139826 bp, 138 predicted proteins | sample MGYA00580534_ERZ773177 | MGnify/ENA primary metagenome ERZ773177 (study PRJEB29015, sample SAMEA2737872) | human gut metagenome | biome: human gut; feature: human-associated habitat; material: faeces | place: China | collected 2012 ...
GGGACGGTTCTCTTAAAAACACCATATAGATTTTTTGTACGCCGCCGCCCGCCATTGAGCAGAGTTTTACACCTAATTGGGTATAAAACAGCTCATGGCTGGCGGTGGCGTTGCTCTGGTGGGCATCACCCTGATTCCTCTGCTGTCTGGTCTGTTTGGCTAAGAGCCACAGGCGGGTTTTCCCGCCTGTACATACGCAATCGCTCTATCTCTGCTGTGGATAATAGCCCTTTATCATAAGGAGCGCATTGCGGTACGAATCTCCACCCATCCATGAAAGGCGGTGCTATTATGCAGTTTTTGACCCACATTATTTTTCTTCTGAACCTTCTCAAGACCCTTATCAACCACTTCAGCTAAGGACGGTGACTACTGAATGGAAACCGTTCTCAAAGCCATTGCCGACTGGATCAAAGGCATCCTGACGGCAGGCATTATGTCAAACCTTTCCGGGCTATTCGACGATGTGAACACGCAAGTCGGCAATATCGCCCAGCAGGTGGGCACCAAGCCCTCTAGCTTTGAACCGAGAGTGTTCGCCATGATTGAAGCCCTCTCCCGCAATGTGGTGCTGCCCATTGCAGGCATCATTCTGACCTTTATCGCCTGTTATGAACTCATCGAAATGATCACCCAGCACAACAACATGGCGCAGTTTGAGCCTGCCCTCATCATGCGCTGGATTTTTAAGACCGCTGTTTCGGTATGGCTCATCAGCAATACTTTTGACATCGTGATGGCGGTGTTCGATGTCACCCAGAAGGTGGTGTCCGATTCCAGCAGCATCATTGCTGGAAACACCCGTGTCAACGACATTGGATTATCCATGCTGCAATCCAGCCTGATGCAGATGGACGTTGGCCCCCTGTTCGGGCTTTTCCTGCAATCCTTTTTCATCGGCATCACCATGCGGATATTGAGCATCGTGATCTTTGTCATCGTCTACGGAAGAATGATTGAAATTTACTGCATGGTGAGCCTTGCGCCCATTCCCATGGCAACCTTCGGCAACCACGAGCAGAGCCACATGGGGCAGAACTACCTGAAATGCCTGTTTGCACTGGGCTTTCAGGGCTTTCTGATCTTGATTTGTGTTGCCATTTATGCGGTGCTGATCCAAAGCGTAGCGATTTCCGGGGATGCCATCAACTCCATTTGGAGCATTGTGGGCTACACCGTTCTGCTCTGTTTCAGCCTGTTCAAGACAAGCTCGGTGACGAAATCCGTCCTCGGAGCGCACTAAAGGAGGTGTTTGATTGGCTGCGTATATTTCCGTTCCCCGTGACCTGACGAAAGTGAAATCGAAGGTCGCGTTCAACCTGACCAAACGGCAGCTTGTCTGCTTTGGCACAGCGGCTCTCATTGGAGTGCCGCTGTTTTTTGTTCTCCGGGATTCCGGCGGCAACACTGCCGCCACCCTCGGCATGATGGCGGTGATGCTGCCGGCGTTCTTTCTCGGAATGTACGAGAAAAACGGTCAGCCCATGGAAAAGCTGCTGTCGTACTATGTGCAGTCCCGGTTTGTCCGCCCGAAGATTCGCCCCTACAAGACCAACAACTACTATGCGATTTTGATGAAGGGAGGCATGACTCATGATTCCGTTTTGGAAAAAGACCGGTAAGCACAGCAAGCCGCAGTCTGCGCAGAAGCGCAGGCAGAATGCAAAGCCTGCTGTGCCCTGGACCGCCCAGCAGTCCATCCCCATGCAGCGGATGTTTGAGGACGGCACCTGCCGTGTCCGTCCCGGCTACTACACCCGCACCATCCAGTATCAGGACATCAATTACCAGCTCGCCCAGCAGGAGGATAAGACGGCGATTTTCGAGGAATGGTGCAGTTTTCTGAACTTCTTCGATTCCAGCATCAAGTTTGAATTGTCCTTTGTGAACATGGCAACCGACAGCACCGAGTTTGAAAAGAGCATCCGCATTCCGTTCCAGAAGGACGGCTTTGACGATGTTCGTGCCGAGTATTCCCAGATGCTGCGCCAGCAGCTTGCCAAGGGCAATAATGGTCTGACCAAGACCAAATTCATCACCTTTGGCGTGGAGGGCGAAAGCATGGCGCAGGTCAAGCCCCGTCTGGACCACATCCAGAACGACCTGATGAACAATTTCCACCGGCTTGGTGTGCAGGCGAAGCCCCTGAACGGTGCCCAGCGGCTGAAACTCATGCACGATATGTTCAACATGGACGGTGCCAGCAAGTTCCACCTTGACTGGAAAGACCTTGTAAAAAGCGGGCTTTCCGTGAAGGATGCCATTGCACCCACCGCCTTTGCGTTCAAGAACAGCCGCACCTTCCAGATGGGCGGCATCTTTTGCGCCGCCAGTTTTCTGAGCATCACGGCATCCGACATCAGCGACCAACTTTTGAAGGATTTTCTGGACATGGATTCGTCCCAGATCGTCACCATGCACATCCAGTCGGTTGACCAGAACCGTGCCATCAAGACGGTGAAGCGCACCATCACGGAACTGGACCGCAGCAAGATCGAGGAGCAGAAAAAAGCTATCCGTGCCGGGTATGATATTGACATCATTCCGTCGGATTTAGCGACCTACGGCAGGGATGCCAAGGCTCTGCTGAAAGAATTGCAGAGCCAGAACGAGCGGATGTTCCTCGTCACTTTTTTGGTGCTGAACACCGGCAGGACTGAACAGGAACTGGAAAACAATGTTTTTCAGGCATCCAGTATTGCCCAGAAGCACAACTGCAACCTGTGCCGACTGGACTTCCAGCAGGAGCAGGGTCTGATGAGCAGCCTGCCGCTGGCAGACTGCCAGATCGAAATTCAGCGGGGGCTGACCACCAGCAGCACCGCTATCTTCATCCCCTTTACCACGCAGGAATTGTACCAGAGCGGAAAAGAATCGCTGTACTACGGTCTGAATGCTCTGTCCAACAACCTGATTATGGTGGATCGCAAGAAGCTGAAAAACCCGAATGGCTTGATTTTGGGCACTCCCGGCTCTGGCAAAAGTTTCTCGGCAAAACGTGAGATTGCCAATGCGTTTCTGGTGACGGACGATGATATTATTATCAATGATCCCGAAGGCGAATACTCGCCGCTGGTGAACCGGCTGAAAGGTCAGGTCATCAAAATCAGCCCCAACAGCACCCAATTTGTCAACCCCATGGACATCAACGCCAACTACTCCGAGGAGGATAATCCGCTGTCCCTGAAAGCTGACTTTATCCTTTCGCTGTGCGAACTGGTGGTGGGCGGCAAGGAGGGTCTGCTGCCGGTAGAAAAGACGGTCATTGACCGCTGTGTGCATCTGATCTACCGCAAATATTTTGCGAACCCCTGCCCGGAGAATATGCCCATCCTTGAGGACTTGTACAATGCCCTGCTCCAACAGGACGAAAAAGAAGCCCACCATGTTGCCACGGCTCTGGAGATCTACGTCAAGGGCAGTCTGAACCTGTTCAACCACCGCACCAACGTGAACGTCAATAACCGCATCGTCTGCTATGACATCAAGGAGCTGGGCAAGCAGATGAAAAAGCTGGGGATGCTCATTGTGCAGGATCAGGTATGGGGGCGTGTCACGGCAAACCGCAGCAGCGGAAAGTCCACCCGGTATTATATGGACGAGATGCACCTTTTGCTGAAAGAGGAGCAGACCGCCGCTTATTCCGTGGAGATCTGGAAGCGTTTCCGCAAGTGGGGCGGTATTCCCACAGGGCTGACCCAGAACGTGAAAGACCTGCTTTCTTCCCGTGAGGTCGAGAATATTTTTGAAAATTCGGACATGATCATCATGCTGAATCAGGCGGCGGGAGACCGGCAAATTCTCGCAAAGCAGCTCAACATCTCGCCCCATCAGCTTTCCTATGTGACCCACTCCGGCGAGGGAGAAGGGTTGCTGTTCTTCGGCAATGTCATCTTGCCCTTTGTGGATCGTTTCCCGACTGATTTGGAACTCTACCGGATTATGACCACCAAGTTAGGCGAGGTTTCGGAGGGGCAGAAATGAGTGAGCCGAAACTGAACATCAAAGAGGAAACGTCTGCCAAAAAGACCCGTTCGCCCCCGAAAAAAGCCAAGGTGGAGCAGTCGGTGCCTAGAAAGAAGAAGCTGAAAACCGATGCGGATAAAGCTGCGGAAAAGGCACAGCATCTGCGGTTTGGCAAGGCGGAACTGACCCCGGACGAGCTGAGCCGGTTGAGCAAGGCGCAGAAGCGGGAGATGTACGCCGCCCATGCCGCCCGGTCTGCGGTGCATCACGAAGTTGACCAGTACGAGGATGAAAACGTCGGTGTGCAGGCGTTGAGCGAGGGCGAAAAAGCGGCAGGAAATGTCCGTGATATTTCCAAAAGCCGCTATGCCCGGAAGCTCAAGAAGAAAGCCAAGATGCAGGGCAAGAAAGGCACCAAAACCGCAAAATCTTCTGCACGAGAGCCGACTGCGGCACAAGATGCAGGCGCATTCGGCACCGGCGAGGGCGGCTCCAACTGGCTTTCACGCTGGAAACAGCGGCAAGAAATCCACAAAAGCTACTATGCCGCCGCCCGTTCGGGCACGGCGGCGCAGACCACAGGCGGCAAAGCGGCATCCAACGGTGCATCTGCCGCCCGGTCCGGCGTGGAACAGGCGGTAGAAAAGGGCAAAACTGCCGTCAGCACCGCCGTAAAGGGGCTGGTGAATGCCGCCAAAGGCAACGCACACGTTCTGGTGATCGTGGGCGTTTTTCTTTTGCTCGTCCTCATGGTAATGTCAGGCTTTTCCTCCTGCGGCATCCTCTTTTCCGGCGGCACACAGGTGTCCGGGCAGACCATATACTCTGCCGAGGATCGGGACATCCGGGGCGCAGAGCAGGACTACAAAAAGCTGGAAAAGGAACTGGATAAAAAGATCAAGCGTACCCCCACCGACCATCCCGGCTACAACGAGTACCAGTATCATCTGGATGCCATCGAGCACGACCCGTGGCAGCTCACTTCGTTCCTGACCACCCTGTATAACGACTACACCCGTTCGGAGGTGCAGGGCAAGCTGAAGGAGACCTTCAAAAAGCAGTACAAGCTCACCACATGGGTGGAGGTGCAGACCCGGTATATGACGGTCTGGGTCATCAGCCCGGCAGGAATCCCGGTTCCCACGCAGGTTCCCTACGAGTACCGCATCTTCCACACCAAGCTGGTCAATCGTGGCTTGGAGGTGGTCATCCGGGAGGAACTGGACAACGACCAATGGAAACGCTACGAGATCTTTCAAGACACCTTGGGCGGCAGACCCTATCTGTTCAACGGCGGTCTGCCGCCCGGTGGCTCCGATGGCTCCGGCGCACCGGGCATCGACTATCAGGTTCCGGCAGAAGCCCTGACGGACGAAGAATTTTCCAAAATCTACGCCGAAGCAAAGAAATATGTCGGCACGCCCTACGTCTGGGGCGGTTCCACCCCGGAAACCGGCTTTGACTGTTCGGGTTACGTCTGCTGGGTCTACAACCAGAACGGCTACGATGTGGGGCGCACCACCGCCAACGGATTATGGCAGAAAAGCCAGCACATTTCCGAAGCCGAAGCAAAGCCCGGTGATCTGGTCTTTTTCAAAGGCACCTACGACACCCCCGGCATGAGCCATACCGGGATCTATCTCGGCAACGGCATGATGGTCAGTGCTGGCGACCCCATCAAATACGCAAATATCCACTCGTCCTACTGGGAGAAGCATCTCGCCGGGTTCGGACGGCTTTCAAAATGATTGGAGGAGTTACTATGAGCGAAAAATCGGATAAGCTGCGGGCAATGCTGGCAAAAGAGAAGGAGCGCCGCATCAAGCTGAACAACCGCATCGAGATCCTGGAGCGGCGCATTCAGGAGGAGGATTCTGCTGAGGTCAACGAGATGGTGCGGACTGCAAAGGTCACGCCGGAACAGCTCGCCGCCCTGCTGCGGCAGTCGGCAACTGCCACCCCGAACCCGGCTGCGCTGTCTGCCGTGGGTGCAACTTTCGAGAAGGAGGTCAATACGGATGAAGATTAAGAAACTGAGCGCACTGCTGGTATCGGCGGTGCTGTGCGCTGGCATGGCAGCTCCCGCCTTTGCCTTTGAGGGCGAAGCCACCCCGGTGGAGCAGCCTATCCTGCCGGAGGTGGTGGAGGATGTTGTCACCGTCACGGACGAAACCTCTGGTGCTCTGACCCCGGAGGGCAACCTGACACTGGTGGACGATTACCACACCAATTATTCGGATGGTTCCGGGCAGCAGTTCATCACGCTGGTATCGAAATCGGGTGCGACATTTTATCTGGTAATCGATCGGAACAGTAAAGGCGCGCAAACCGTACACTTTATGAACCTTGTGGACGAAGCCGACCTGTTGGCACTGATGGAGGAAGAAGATGTGGATGCTTATACCGCTGAAAAAGAAGCAGCGGCGCAGGCAGAACAGGACAAGCTGAAAGCCGAGGAAGAAGCCAAGAAAGCCGCAGAAGAAGCGGCGGCATCCGGCGAGGAACAGCCCAAGGAAAACAAGGTCACAAAGATCGCATCCGGCTTTCTGGGCGTAGTCGTGCTGATCGCACTGGCGGCAGGCGGCAGCTTCTACGCTTTCGCAAAGCAGAAAAAGCAGGCCGAAAAAGAAGCCCTTGACCCTGATGCAAACTACACCGAGGACAAGGGCGACTTCGAGATTCCCACCGAGGACGAGCCGGAGGAACCCGGTGAGGAAGATACCGAACCCATCTGATTTCAAGGCGGCATTTGCCGCCGTACATATCCAAATGAAAACAGATTGGAGGGAACGCTTATTTTAATTCTAGTTGTAGCAGAAAAGCCATCTGTCGCTATGTCCTACGCAAAAGTCCTCGGTGCTACCCGCCGTCAAGACGGTTATCTGGAGGGCAACGGCTATCTGGTAAGCTGGTGCGTTGGTCATCTGGTAGAGCTTGCACCGCCCAACATCTACGATGCCAAGTACGTCAAGTGGAGTATCGCAGATTTGCCCATCCTGCCGGAAAGGTGGCAGTATCTGGTGTCTGCGTCCACCGAAAAGCAGTTTGGTATCCTGAAAGACCTGATGAACCGCCCGGACGTAGACAGCATTGTGAACAGTTGCGATGCAGGATAGTGCGGTTGGGTGACTCAAGAGAAAGAAAAAAGAGACCTCATCTCGTCAAAAAACTAAATCATAAAAGCATCAAAGAGGGCATTCAAATGAAACAAAATCGAATTTTTGACCAGAATAGTTCTCAAAAAGCACGTTCTTGGCACTATAATATGGACACCAACCGAGCGGAAGCCCAGTTCGCTGATGGCTCTGCCATTGCCATTGACTGCCTTGCCATCGAGGACGAATACGGCAATACCCCGGCACAGCGAGCTGAACTTGATTGGCTACTATACAACAAGCCCTTGGAGTGCGTCCAGCTTGTGCTGAGTGGTGAGATTGAGCATTATCTCTCACTTGGCTGTGACCATGGCAAACTGAAAGACTAACCTCTAAATAGGCCAAACAACCCGCTACTTGCAGTCGCTGCAAATGGCGGGTTGTTTGCTTATTTTAAGTTTTTCCTTTGCTCATAGTAGTGCAAAATCAATGTAGTGCAAAATCAATGGCCCAACGGTCAAAGAAATCACAAATATCAGGCAAATCTACTGGTTTCTTATAAATGTCATTCTAAAATTCAATGGATTTTGCTATTTCTAGCACTTGTTTTTTCGACACGAAAGTCGATTTAACCCTATATTTTATGTATCTCTCGATGATTTCAAGTTTGCCATTTTGGGGGCTTGATTATTGAGAAAATTCTAAATTCCAAAAAGGTCTATCATTTTCATCAATCGCATCGTTATTGAGAATAAGCACTGCACCACCACTTAACAGAGGAGGCAGCTGTAAATAGCTTATATTATTTATTGAGAAAATGAAACGCTATTGCAACAGTTGAATACTGTATATTTTATCAAATTGATACGGATCTGATAGCAACACCTTACCGTTTGATATCACAAGAATGCTTTCGCCTTCTTTAAGATACGACAACTGAAGATTTCCTTTCAAGTAGTTTGATACGCCATAAATTATATAATTGTCATCCGTATCATATAATTGATTTTTTGCAGTCGCATAAATACAATTGTTCTTCAGGTCAACTTCTTCAATTATAAGTTCCGATTTTTTTCTTCCGAATGTATTCGATTGAAATAGAATGCAGAGAACCACTGCCACAAATGCTATGCCAACCATAATCTTCCGTTTGCATTTCATTTTATCAACCTCTGTATGAAAGGAACAGCGTATAAAGCGATTGTGTTATTCTCAATGCCCCTGTATAAGAAGTTGGATATGAAGAACCATCAATTGTGCTTCCATCTTTATGGATTCCGATAGCTACATACCCAGCTCCAGAAATATATTCTACAAGAGGACCACCACTAAAGCCACCTGTCAAATCCCAATCGCCCTTGAGATATTTTGAAGTCTGACTTCTAATATACCCAGAAGATTTACACATCCGATATCTCGCATCGGCACCATTTATTTGGCTCGGATAGCCATAAGCATACACCAACTGTGATGATGAATAATTGCTAGACTGCCAATGTAACCCAAGCCATCCCGTTTTCGTTCCTAAATTATTCTTGAGCGTAATAATCGCCCAATCCTCCGAACTTGTTCCAGCAAGATAAGAATCACTAACAATCATCGAACTTGCCGATACATTTTCGCTTCCAAAAGGTTTACTATTATCAGATCGAGCAGGTGCGACATTTACCGACTTAACGTAGGCTTTTTCCTTTATACTGTATAGATTATGTGCTGCTGTTGCAAGTGCATTAGGCCCAATCATAAATCCAGAACCATAATTTGTCCCTCCATTATTGGTCGTTATCTGTAGGCATACCGTACTACAATATGGTGTTGCCGTTGGATTATCAACAACAGTGATATCATTGCTTCCGATAATCGCATACAGATCGGATAGATCAATATCCGAAATCTTTCCATTTGGAAAATAGCCTGCAGTTGTCTCTCCATCCGTGAAGGAATTGGTTTCAACTATAATTTCCTCTATAGATTCTTCTTTTGTATCAAAATCGTATCTATGGTATCTCTCGATATGAGATTTGCTTCCATCACTTTGATTATCTGCAAAAGCAGTCAGCCCAGAGTTAAGCTCCATTGAAGAAAGAGCCACAATCCCACTTGCTTTCAAAAAAATTCTACGAGATATTTTTTCACTAGCTATTTTAATTTTCCTTCTTTACTTTTAGAGTATACACAAGATTTCTTATACATCAGTTGCTCTGCATTGGAAACACCTCCGTAAAATTTTTCATACGTTAGAGCCATCCTTATTTTAGATTTCAACTTTTACTTTCGCAAAAAAATAAATACCACTGATTTTTTATCCAATAGCCGTGCTAAGATTTATCTCTATGGGATTCAACACATGCGTCTGCTGGCACAACCAAGCCCAATTGTTCACTGTAGTAGTAAACAAGTCGTCATAGTTGTTGTCATATGCAAAATCAAATGTGTCATGAACGGTAATCAAGTAATACATTATAGAATTACCAATCATGAAGCCTGTTCCAGAGGTGCTTACCCTATGCAATGCATAGAATAAATCTGCATTATCAGACTTTTGAATTGTAAAAGACCAACTTCCTCCACTAAAATCTTTCAAGCCACTATTAAGTACTTTGTTTTTATAATTATTAAAAACTGTTGTCGTGTTTAACTTGTCAAGCAATGGCGTCGAAGAATCCGTCACACTCTCAGAATAGTCAATATTATATACAGAGAATTCAACCATAAGAGCCGCACATTCATATCCCTTATCCCGTGCAATTTGCGCAGCTGCCAACCATGCAAGCTGTGTATTATTTAACAAATTTCCAGATGCACGTGTTTGATCTTCATCTTTCATCTTATCGATAAACTTATTTAATTCATCTATCGACATTCCCGAAAAATCAACATGATACTTATCATTCATGCTTTGAATAACAGGATTGCTAGCTTTACGGCTGCTTATGTTAGCAGCATAAGACACAGTATTTATCGAAAACAAAAAACACACTGAAAGAATTAATGATACGAACCTCTTCATAACGAACCTCCTTAAATTCTGTACTCTACTATATAAATTGTGTGCTTCTCATCATCCCAGACAACGAGACTAAAATTCACATCTTCAGAATGTAAAAGCAATGTATTCATTTCGGCTTCCGAGCGTAGTTCCTTATGCTGACTATTATCATAAAGAAAAAAATTTCCACTTGCAATTTCAGGAATCACAAAATCTAATCCAAAATATGACGACACATTTTTTAATATAGAAGATATGGTTGGAGAATCATTAATTTTCTCCCATGAATCGAGTTGATGAATAATTTTGGCTGCATCCACATCGTAGTATACCGCTAACATTATCCCATCATTTTGCAATCCGCCATAAGCCTCATATATCAACGATTCAGAGTATGTTGCTTTTCCAATTTTGAATTGTTTCAAATAATCTCGTTTTTCATATTTGCTTTTTCTTCCAAGCATAAAGCCCAAAAGCAAGCACAGTGCGACTATAGCTAGGTATCGGATAACTCGCGTTGGTCTCGCCTTTATAATTACCTCACACCTTTCTAACTTGCTGAAATATATAACAAACTCCACTTATCTACTGGTACTTCCGGTAATGGTTTCGCTCCGTCCATCGGAATAGCTAAAGGTCGCAGAATACTCAAGCCTATAAGATTTTCCGGGCTTAGTGTTAAAGCTACTGCTCACCATGCAGGTTGAGGTCGTGCTGCTGTTTGAGCAGCTACTTACTTTTTGCCATGTTCCAATTGTCCCCTTTTCATAGAGAACGCCTGAAACGCTGATTTTCTTTACTCCAGTTCGAGTCTGGGCATCAACCTGATAGTATGTTTGGTAAATAGATCCGTTGACCGTACTATCGCCTACATACCGTTCAGACTTTTCAGCGGCCATTGCGGTGCAGGCAAAGCTCAAGAGAATCACCGCTGAAACAACAATGGACAACAAACGCTTTTTCGACATAGACATACACCTCCGTTTTTTTGCTCCCATCAAGAGCCTTTGTATAATCAACGCAATTCGCATTCGCTTCGTTTCAATTTTCAGGAGAAAATTTTTCAAATTTTCCATCTTTGTAAGTTCAGACAAAAAGAAAGCCAGACATTTGTGAACTCTCACAAGTGTCCAGCTTTCTTAACGGATACCTTCCGCAATTTTCATAATCTCATCGTATGGAATGTTTCCCATAACGGTATGTGTAATCCCCCGATGTTCCCAACTTAGAGTATAAACATTCTTTCCATGTTCATCCGTACTGGTTCCAAGTACACCATCTGCTTCTCCGACCTTTACGGTTTCGTACACTGTATGCTCATTATCAAACAGGGACTGCTGCCCTGGCTGGATAATTGAGCAACGGACTGTGTAGCTTTCCTCTGTTTCTTTTGACGAGTAAACATGTAAAAAGTTTTCTGCTCGCTCAAATTTCTGCACATCGTCCATTTCAAAGCCGTTCGGCACATAATGGTCGCTGTATCCATCCGGGAGCCACTCCAGCGGTTCGCCATCCACCTGATAAGTCAGCTGCATCTCAATGGGCAGAAATTTTTGAATCATCGTATAGACTGCCCTGCGGAAATCAGCGCTGACCGCAAGAGCACCAACCGTCAGCATTACGAGTGTCAATGCCGCAATTAGTACTCGTTTCAACACTGGGTGGTGCTTTTTCTTCTTTAAGGCCTCTGTCATTCGTTCGTCCCATTGGGACGTATCTGGGTAGATTTCCTCAAACTGCTTTGGCGTTGGAAGCGAATCCAGTTCTCTTTGCGCATCTGCACGAAGTGCCATCATCAAAGCCGCATCAAATGAAATGTCTGTCCGCTCACTCATGGCTGTTCATCTCCTTCCATAATAGTTTTCGTCCTCGAAAGAGCCGTGTTCGTACCACTTCATCCGTTAATCCCAGCGATTTTGCAATCTCACGGTTTGTATATCCCATTGCCAAAAGGCGTAGCGGATCACGGTACATCGGTTTCATTTGGCCAATCAGTTCTGTTAGACGTTCAATGTTATCGGTGCTAACTGCTGCATCATCCGGCACCGGAGCGGCATCTGGTTCGTTTGGGACATCTTCCAGCAATTCTTCTCGTTGTTTGCGAAGCATATCATATGCACGGCTTCTACTACAACTAACGAGATAAGCAGCGAGTTCGTGACAGTTTTCTCGATGAATTTTAGAAAAATTTTTTGCAACGTACAAAAATACCTCTTGTAGCACATCCTCTGCCAGATACGAATCATCCATGATTTTGTAAGCGGTATGGTAAACCAGCCGTTTGTATGTATTGTACACCTCGGTAAAATCTTCTTCAAAGTTTCGATCATCAAGCACACTTAGATATAACGCAAGCAACGCAGTCACCTCTATTCACATTGATTGTGTGTAGTGTACCACGAACCAATAAAAATGTCGAATACAACCAACTTTTGAAAAGGAGCGTGATGCCATTGACCCAACCGAAAACCGATCTCGCCTATCTCCGCAGCGAGAAAGCCAAAGCAGAACAGCAGCTGCGCTACTACCAGCACCGGGAGAAAATTCTGGAACACCAGATACCGGAGCTGACCCGCAAGGCCCGTGTGCATCGGCTGTGTACCCGTGCCGGAATGCTGGAAAGTTTTCTGATTGCGCCGGAAGAACTCACCAACGATCAGGTGATGGAGCTGCTGAAAATTGCGTTCCGTCAGCCGGAAGTTGCGCTGGCGCTTGCAAAGATGATTCACGACCTGCACGAAAGCCGCAGCGTTCCGCACCCTTTAGAATAAAGGGCGCAATTATACACCGTTCCGGTGAAATTGCGGTCTTGCAGACGGCTCGATGAAATCGAAGCTGGCGTTTGTGCGCCAGCCCGATTCCATCCCAAGGAAAACTGCATTTTCCTTGCGCTGCTTTGCAGCTATCCTTTTGCGGCTCCCGCCTGAGATCGAAGCGCATGGCACTCCGTTCTAAGGCGGCGAGCAAAACCGAATACGATTCCAGACCGTTCACCAAGAGCAATCTTGCTGGGCGGTCTTTTTGTTTGGGGGTGATGCCTATTCCGTGTCCGCATTTCAAAATTACCATCGTCAAGCGCAGCCAAGGGCAGTCCGCTGTTGCCGGGGCTGCTTATCAGAGCGGCGAACGACTGTTCAGTGAGTACGACCAGAAAACGAAATTCTACAACAAGATGAAAGAACTTGTCCACGCCGAAGTCATGCTGCCGTCCCATGCACCACCCGGATTTGCAGACCGTGCAACGCTCTGGAACGCCGTGGAAGCCGTGGAGAACCAGTGGAACTCCCAGCTTGCCCGGCGCATCGTGCTGGCGTTCCCGGTGGAAGTCCCGAAAGAGCAGTATCTGAAAATGATTCGGGAATTTTGTCAGGAGCAGTTTGTTTCCAAGGGCATGATTGCCGATTTTGCCATCCACGACAAGGGAGATGGGAACCCACACGCCCACATTCTGCTGACGCTCCGAGCAATGGATGAACACGGCAGGTGGCTTCCAAAAGCCCGAAAGGTTTACGACCTTGACGAGAACGGCGAGCGCATCCGGCTCCCCTCCGGCAACTGGAAGTGTCACAAGGAAAACACGGTGGACTGGAACGACCAGAAGTACGCCGAGATCTGGCGGCATAGCTGGGAAACCATCACCAACCGCTATCTGGAAGCCGCTGGCAGACCAGAACGTGTTGACCTGCGCTCCTTTGAACGGCAGGGCATCCAGCAGATACCGACCGTCCATCTCGGCCCCGCTGCACACCAGATGGAAAAGCGTGGAGTGGAAACCTTTCTCGGCAACCTGAACCGGGACATTCGAGCCGCCAACAGCCTGATGCAGTCCATCCGCAGCGCCATCCGTGGGCTGCAACGCTGGATCGCAGACCTGAACGAAAAGAAGCAGCTTCTTCTGGACGCTCTGGAAAAGGCGAAAGAACCCACGCTGTCCGACTTGCTGGTGGATTACTTCAACCTTCGCAATAATCAGCGGAGCGATTGGTCGAGCAGGGCGCAGATAAAATGTACTGCCCGTGACCTCAACGAAGTTATGCAGGCTGTTGATTATCTGAAAGCCCATTCTCTGAACATCATCGAGGATTTGGATACCGCAATTTCCAACCTGAACCAGACCATCGCCCCTCTCCGCAAGCAGTTGAAGCAGAACGAGAACCGTATGCGTTCGATTGCTCAAATCAAGGACGCTGCGGCCGTCCATGCCAAGCTGAAACCCGTCCACGACACTTTTATTAAGAAAAACTTTAAGCTGACCAAGGACGCTTACGCCGCCCAGCACAAGGACGAGCTGGACGCATTCAACAAAGCCGTTCGCACCCTGATGAAGCTGAACGGCAGCACAGCGGTGGATTTTTCGGCATTGGATGCCGAATTTTCTGCGCTGCAATCTGGCAGCGCAGAACTGCGTACCAAACTGGAAACCTTGCAACCGGACGTCTCTGCCCTGAAAAATATCCGCAAGTATATTGACATGGTGCTGAATAAGCAGCAGCTTTCTGCACCGGGCGGCAAGACCTCGGAGAAGGAATCGGTGCTGAAACAGCTGGAGCAGTTTCAGCAGAAAAAGTCCCACCACAAAACGACTTCCACTCCCCCAAACCGCGAAGAATCGCTCTAAACGATCTTTCTGTCACCGATATGCTGTTGCAATCAGTGGCAGAAATACATAATTCGTTTTTGTTGGCTTTTGGCTATTCTCGTTGGCTAGTGAGTAAAGGCGTATTTTTAAGGTGGAAATTTTCTCCAACACCCCCCATTTTAGGCCACTTTTTCTGTTAATAGTAGAAACGCTTCTTTGAAGGCTAGTCATTTGTGACCTTTTTGTTAATTCTCAAAAGGATGGTTGTCTTTTGGTCTTTTTCGTCGGCTACCTATTGAGAGGACTTTTTCAAAGCCGGAGATTCGGTCTCAAGAATTACAATTCAATTACAAGTTTCTCACCAATGCTACGAAACAGGCATTCTCGATGCCTACCAAGTGTAGGGCATCTTTATGAGTTAGCCCCGTTTCCACTTTATTACAGCTTTATTACAGCAACTCGCCAATGGGTGTAAAACATTCATTTCCAATGGCTCGTATATGAAAGCATCTTTTTCAAGCCGACTCTCGGACTATTATGACGTTTTGTTTACAAAATTGCTTGCAATGCTACGAAATGGCCTTTTTCATCGGCTACCAAGTAGAAGGATGTTTTTCGTCCGTCAAAGTCCAGAAATCTTCCATATGTTCCTTGACAAGTGAATAGTTCAATCGTCCGGTACTTCACAAAAGGTACTTCTGTAACTCGCAGCCCGGTCATAACGAAGACGGGGTGGCTGAAATGCCAATGGTGCGGTGCAAGTCCGCTGCCGGACGATTCCCCACTCCTAGGGAAGTCGAGGACCAATATGGGAGACCTTAACTTATTAACGCAGTTGAGCACTTGTTTCGTGCTTTTCTGCGACTGGAGAATTGGAACCCACCAATTCTCGTTACATACTCTTTGTTTCTGATTTCTGCTTCAGCTGGAGGTGATCAACATTTCAGAATATCTTACCACGCAAACTCTGCTGCCGCCGTTTCTCCCATACCCACGCTTCCTTTTGGAACTTGACCTGAGCCAGACTGCAAAAATGACTTATGTGCTGCTACTCGACCGTGCCACGCTCTCGCAGAAAAATCTCTGGATAGATGAACGTGGTTTCGTGTTTGTCATTTTTGCGATTTGCTCTTTGGCTGAGCAGCTAGAGCGCAGCACTGTCAGTGTTTCCAGTGCGCTTAAGGAATTGGACGCTGCGGGATTGATTGAGCGCAGACGAACGCGGTTTTCTTCGCCCAATCACATCTTTGTGAAAATTCCAAATGTTGAATAGTTCTGCGTTTTTCACGATTCAAGAACCGCCAAAATCACGATTCTGCGATGCAGATTCTTAATGGCATCTGCAAAAGATATTTTTTCTATGCAGTATAGCAGCCTTTAAGACTGTATCAAAGAAAACTTTCACCTAACCAACGTAATAAAACAAAAAGAGAAAAACGAATAGAATCCATCCATTCCTTTCCGTATTTGCACCACATGAATGAGGAGGTCTGCCCTTGAACAAAGAAAAATCTGAGAAGAAACCCACCACACGCAAACGTGCGCCGAGAAGTCCGAAGTCCGTGCGCCTAATCGTGGAACGCCATTATATCGGCAATGTGCCGATGAATACGCTTTTTCAGCGGCTTGCGGAAGAAGAAATTCGTAAAACTGCCGAATCGTATCTCGCCGCTGGCTAATTGGACGTTTTACTGCGGAAAAGGGCTTGCATCATCACGCAGCATCCGCTACAATGTGATTGATGAGGTCTCTTTTCCATTATGGAGGTACACATGGAAAAGGACAAAAAAGTAACTGCTTTATACTGCCGACTGTCAAAAGATGACGGTTCAAACAGCGAAAGCCTGAGCATCCGCACTCAAAAGGCGATGCTTATGGAGTATGCCACACGCAACGGTTTCGGGAATTGCCAGTACTATGTTGATGATGGTTACAGCGGTACGAACTCTGACCGCCCTGCCTTTCAGGAACTTCTGGATGATATCCGGGAAGGAAAGGTGGCAACAGTCATTACCAAAGACCAGTCCCGACTTGGACGCAACCACATCGAAACCGGAACGTATATGGAAATCTTCTTTCCTGAACACGGTGTCCGCTATATTGCAATCAATGATGGTTATGATTCCAACGAGCAATCCCAGATGGATATTGCCCCGTTCCGAAACATCATCAATGAAATGTACGCCAAAGACACTTCCCGAAAAATCAAGAGTGCCCTTCGGACACGCAAGAAAAGCGGAAAGTATATCTCAAGCGGCGCACCGTTTGGCTACCAGAAAGACCCTGCCGACCACAATCACCTTGTGATCGACCCGAACACCGCCCCCGTTGTTGAGTATATCTATTCAATGGCAGAGGAAGGGCTGGGGCTTCACCGCATCGCCAAGCGGCTCCACGATGAAAAAGTCTTGAAGCCGTGTTACTACAAGAAAGAGATGTTTGGCCGCTTTATTGATGATGAAAAGATGTATGATTGGGACAGTGCCTATATCAGTCAGGTTCTGCACAGCCCGGTCTACGCCGGACACATCATCTATGAAGCCAAGCCCACCGTGTCCATGAAATCCAAAAAGCGGCGTTATATTCCTTTTGAAGAACGTGCTATCGTTCCGAATACACATGAAGCAATCATTCCACAAGACCGTTGGGAGAACGTGCAGCGAATCCTTTACGGCCGTTCCAGTAGTTTTATGTGCGATAAGACCGACTACGACAATATCTTCAAAGGCATCGTCCGCTGTGCAGACTGCGGCAGAACGATGTTAGTCAAGGTCGAGCACAGGCGCAAACGTAACAGTGTTCTGGATCAGACCTTTTATTGTTGCAGCACTTATCGGAAATATGGTGCGAAAGCCTGTGACTCGCATAATTTGGAAGCCCGTGTTCTGCATGAAGCTGTCTTTGCGGACATTCAGGCACACGCAAAGGCCGCTGTGAGCAATCGGGAAGCCCTTGTGAAGAAGATTGCAAATCAGATGCACCTCCGGGTGTCCTCTGACCGGGCGCAGCACAAACGGGATTTGAAGCAGTGTAAAGCACGAATCGCAGAAATCGAAGACCTGTATGCAAAACTTTATGAGGACGTATCAAAGGGACTTCTCCCGGAGAAACGTTTTCAAATGCTTGCAGATCGCTACGACAAAGAACAGGCTGAACTGACCGAGAAGATTGAGCAGTACGAGCGGGAAGGCCGTGCTGAACACGATCAGCTGGACAAGATTCAGGATTTTATTGATGAAGTCAGCAAGTACGCTGGTATCACCGAACTGAACTATAAGATTCTGCATCAGCTGATTGACAAGATTCTGGTATCCAGAGCGGAAAAGGTCGATGGCGAATACGTCCAGAAAATCCAGATTTTCTACCGCTTTATCGGCCCATTGGATGCCATTGAGTAACAACGTCAGAAAAGTCACCTCCGAGAACTATCCAACAGATGCAGGGCGTGAGGGCGAACTGATTTTTCGCCTTGTCTACCAGCAAGCCGGGTGTAAAAAAACCTTCTCCCGCCTGTGGCTGTCCAGTATGGAGGAAAACGCCATCCGGGAGGGGTTCGCCCATCTCAAACCGTCAACTGAATATGATGCGCTGTACAACGCAGCACTCTGCCGGGAACGCGCCGACTGGATGGTCGGCATCAATGCGTCCCGGCTTTTTTCATGCCTGTACAACCAGCCCTTGGCGGTAGGGCGTGTTATGACCCCGGTGCTTGCCATGACGGTGGTGCGGGAAGCCGCCATCGCCGCCTTTGTGCCGGAGAAGTTCTACACCATAGAACTGGAACTGACCAGCGGCTGCACGGCATCCAGCCGCCGCATTCCTGAAAAATCCGTTGCAGAAAACCTGCTGGAAGCCTGTCGAAAGGAGATGGTGGCAACGATCCAGCGCATCACCCGCAAGGAAAAGTCCGAGAATCCGCCGCCGCTGTACGACTTGACCACCCTTCAGCGGGACGCAAACCGTCTTCTGGGGTACAGCGCACAGCAGACTTTGGACTATGTACAGAGCCTGTATGAGAAGAAACTTACCACTTATCCCAGAACTGATAGCTGCTATATCACCGACGATGACGAGGAAATGCTGGAGGAACTGACCGAGGAACTGGAAGTTTTTCTCGGCATTACCCCGGAAGACATGGACGAGGCGGTGCCCCGGACACGGCGCACCGTCAACCGGGAAAAAGTCACCGACCACCACGCCATCCTGCCCACCCGCAGTATGCTGCAAACCGATCTTGAGGCTCTGCCCAAAGGCGAGCAGAACGTCCTGAAACTCATCATCGCCCGGACGCTGATGGCGGTAAGCAAGCCCTTCCGCTATCTGGAAACCCTGCTGACCACCGAATGTGCCGGGGAGGAATTTACCGCCAAAGGCAAGGAGGTTCTGGAGGAAGGCTGGAAAGCGGTGGAGCGCAAGGTGCTGGCAGACATCTTGAACCGGAAACAGGAACTCACCGCCCTGCCCAATGCAGCGGAAAACGAGTGCGGCATCCTCAATGCCGAGCTGAAAGAGGGTCAAACGTCCCCGCCGAAGCATTTCACCGAGGACACCCTGCTGCACGCTATGGAAACCGCTAGTGCAGACAGTATGCCGGAGGGCGTGGAACGTCAAGGCATCGGCACCCCGGCCACCCGCGCCGCCACCATTGAAAAGCTGGTGCAGAAGGGCTTTCTGGAGCGCAAGGGCACCAAGAAAACCAAGGTGCTGCTGCCCACGGATAAGGGAAAAGCCCTTATCACTGTGATGCCCGAAGAAATCCAATCCCCGGAAATGACCGCCGATTGGGAAACAAAGCTGCTGCAAATCGAACGTGGCGAAATGGAGCCGAGCGAATTTATGACCGAGATCAATACGATGATTACCGAACTGGTAAAGAACACGGAAATGAAAAAAGGAGCGAATGCGCTTATGAAAAACAAAATTATTGGTGTCTGCCCGAATTGCGGTGCAAATGTTGTAGAGCGTGAAAAAGGCTGGTTCTGTGAATCCAACCCTTGCCGTTTCGTGCTGTGGAAGGACAATGCGTTCTTTAAGCGTCTGGGCAAGCGTCTGGACGCCCATGTGGCAGACAAACTGCTGCGGGATGGTCGGGTCCGCCTGAAGGACTGCAAGAGCGCCAAGGGCAAGACCTACAATGCCACCGTGCTGCTGTCCTGTGAAGCTGATGGCCGCAGCAAGTTTTCGCTGGAATTTGAAGGTGGGTGCTGATGGAGCAGATAAAAGAAGCGGTTTACCTTATCAACGATGAACGCTATCTGCATCTCCGGGAAAACGGTACAGGAGTCGGCTTTGCCACTTATAACAAGGTAACTGGCGAGCCGCTGGAAAGTGGGCAGATTTCGGAAAAGAATCTGCCGCCAGATGGACAAAACACCATCCCTGCTGCCCGGAACTGGTATCTGTTTGAACTTTCGGACGATGACCGCAAGGCCATCCAACAGGAAAGCGTAATAATCCTCGAAAACATCCCGCAGGCGGGCATTGGCAGGCGGCGCATCTGGGAGCCGGAAACGCTGCCGAAGGATATTCGTCTCATCAACAGCCACTATGATGACCTCTATCGCATTCCAGATGGCGGCGTGATTCAGGTGGATTACCCGGATGGGCGCAGTTTTACGGCGCGGGTGGAACATCTGGATGATTACCACTTTGACATGGGCGGTTTGGGCAATGTGTTCCACATCTGCCAGTTTGCCGAGGTCATGGAGCGGAACCATGCCGACTTCTACCCGGAGATTCAGACACAGGACGAGCAGGCGGCGTGGGAACTGGGCGGCAAAGGCTACCTTGCAATCCAGTCCTGTGAGGATGGATGGGACTACACCCTCTACCACAGCGATTATTCTGTGATGGACGGTGGGCAGCTGGATGCCCCGGAACTGACCATTCAGGAAGCCCGTGAGCAGATTCTGGAAGCACACCACATGGAAAAGGGCCGGCGGCTACTGCAGGACTACGATGCCGTCATGGATAAAGTTGTGGAAGCCGAGGAACTGAGTGCAGACCATCGCCCTTCCACACTGGAAAAGCTGGCAGAACTGGCAAGTGATACGTCTGCGCCAAAATCCTCTGCACGTTCTGCACCGGAACTGTGAGGTGGACGATGCAGCAAAAATGGAACCAGAATTTTGACGGTGAACCCATGACAGACATCCCGCAGAAGTTTCTGAACGCAGGGTGCGATGTTTATATGGTGATGCAGCTGCGGCATGACGAAAAAATCCTCGATGAAAGATTTGCTTCCATGCGGGAACTGCATCGTCGGGGCAAAACGCCCGACCCGGAGCATTACGAGGTCACCTACTATGCTGATTTGCCCGCCATGTGGCAGGATGTGCCGAACAACGAGATTTTGGAAGAACTGTTTCAGGTGTTCAACCTCTCCCGTCCGCAGGATTTTGAGGGGCATAGCCTGTCGGTCAGCGATGTGATTGCACTCAAACGCAATGGCGAGGTGTCTGTGCATTATGTGGACAGCATCGGCTTCAAAGATTTACAGGGGTTTCTGGACAAGCAGCCGGAACGCCCTTCGGTGCTGATGAATCTCAAGGAAAAGTGCGATGCCCCAGAGTGCAATCCCACCGTCTGCCGGAAAGCGAGGGATGGACATGAACTTTAACCATGAGGAACTCATGCTGATGATGCTCTACAACACCGGCACCCGGCTGGGGCTTATCCATGAACTGCGGCTCATGCAGTGCTACCTGATGCCCGATGAGACCGCCCTGCGGGAGTTGTCGGAAGGTGTTATCGAGAAGCTGAAACTGCTGACCGATGCAGAGTTTGGCGAGTTAGAATTTCCCCAGGACTGATTATTGCCGCCTGCGGGCGGCGTACATAAAGTATTTTGTTCTTCCAAAAGATATGCTATAATCAAATTAGACAAAATTCCTCTCTTCAAGCGATTTCTCCGCAATTTTCCTGTGGCTCTGCTCGTATCAAAAATAAGGGACCGATTTTTAATTGTCAGAACGGAGGAACCATTATGGCAATCTTTGAAAAGACCATCCGAAACAAAAACTTTGACAAGCTGCTTCGGAAGCTGGAACAGGAGATCCCGGACAGCAGCTGGTCGGCCGATCTGGAAGCAGGCAGTGACTTCAAAGAAGGCGACGCCCGGTGCAGTGTCCGTGTGTTTGAGCGGTACAGCATGATAGGCGGCAACCGCCTGAGCCTGACGCTGACCCTGTTCCAGAATGGAGACAGTCCGATCCGCCTGTCTGCCATCACCGCAGGCGGCAGTCAGGCGGTGTTCTTCAAGGTGAACACCCTTGGAGAAGAATCTTTTCTGGACGATGTAAAGGACCTGCTGGAAGAAATTTTGGAGGAGTAAAATGTTTTTTGGATGGTTTGACGCTATATTCAGCTTCATTTTCCCAATCCTGTTCCTGCTTTTTATTGGAATGTTTTTCTTTGCTCTAATTTCAAATCTCCGCACATGGAACAAAAACAACCACTCGCCGCGGCTTACCGTTCCGGCAACAGTGGTAGCAAAGCGCACCGATGTTTCGCATTCCAGCAGTGCCAATGCCGGAGATATGTCCGGTGCGCACGGATACGACACTAGCACATTTACATCGTACTATGTGACTTTTCAGGTGGAGAGCGGCGACCGGATGGAATTTGAAGTGGACGGAAGCGATTATGGTCTGCTCGTGCAGGGCGACATCGGAAAGCTGAGTTTTCAGGGCACCCGCTATCTTGGGTTTGAGCGGAGCTAAGTGTTTCTTACATTATATAGTATGGAGTGCTGTATGAACGATTTGTTTATCCAAGGGCTGACCATCGACTGGAACAGAGTTCGCCCATACAATTATGTTCGTCAGATTCCTGCCATCAGTGGAATCGACACTTTTACATTCCATAAGCCCATTACGTTCTTTGTTGGCGAAAATGGAAGTGGAAAATCTACGCTTCTGGAAGCAATCGCTGTTGCTTACGGCTTCAACGCAGAGGGTGGAACGAAGAACTATTCATTTTCCACATACAACTCCCATTCGGAACTATGTGAGGCTATGACGATTTCCAAGGGGTATCGCAGACCAAAGTTCGGGTATTTTCTCCGAGCAGAGAGTTTCTATAATGTAGCCACCAAGGAAATCGACTATTCCGATGACGATCATCCCTCCAAAGGCTATCACCAAAAATCACACGGTGAAAGTTTCCTCGCCATTGCGCAGGACTACATGGGTGCAGATGGAGTCTATATTTTTGACGAGCCGGAAGCCGCTTTATCCCCGCAGCGGCAGCTCACGTTACTGATCAACATTTATCGGTGTGCCCAAGAAGGGGCGCAATTCATTATCGTATCACATTCACCCATTCTCCTCGGAATGCCTGATGCTGAGATTTTTAGCTTCGACAATGGCACGATTCATCCTTGTCAGTATGAAGATACGGACAGCTACGTTATCACCAAAACATTTGTAAATAATCGGCAGCATTTTTTGAACCAGCTTCTGAACGAAGAAACGTAATGCCGGGAAAGGACATTCCATATGAATGATTCTACGTTGAAAGAGCTTTGGCAGCAGGTCGCTGAAAAGAAAAGCTGCGAAGCAAAGCAGAAAGAACTGACCGCCCAGAGAGATACGCTTGCTGACCGCCTGAAAAAGCTGGAAAAATCCAAGCTGGCAGAGCAGGCTGATGTGGACCGTCTGGAGGGACACAGCCTTGCCGCATTTTTCTATCAGGTCATCGGAAAGATGGATGAAAAGCTGGACAAAGAACGGCAGGAAGCCTATGCAGCCCGTGTCAAGTACGATGCGGCTCTCCATGACCTTTCTTCCGTTGATGCTGATTTAGCACAAATTCAAAATAGGTTGGCACGGCTGTCCGATTGCGAAAGGCAGTATCAAGCTGCTCTTTCCGAAAAAATCAAAAGCATCAAAGCATCTGCCCACCCTGCCGCACAGCAGGTTGCGGAAAGCGAAAGCCGTATTGCCGCGCTGAAAGTCCAAAAACGGGAGCTGCTGGAAGCTATCAACGCCGGAAAGACCGCCCTGCATACGGTCAATGAAGTTCTGGAAACCCTCGACAATGCCGAGGGCTGGAGTACATGGGACGTAATGGGCGGCGGTTTGATGGCCGATCTTGCCAAGTATGAGGAACTGGACGATGCACAGGAACAAATCGAACAGCTCCAAGTGGAACTGCGGCGGTTCAAAACTGAACTTGCCGATGTTGAGATCACCGCAGACCTTCAGGTTACGGTGGACAGCTTTTTGAAATTTGCGGATTTCTTCTTTGACGGCCTCTTTGCAGACTGGGCAGTTCTGGATCACATCAATCAGGCACAGAGCAGGGTGGAAAACACCAAGGGTCAAATCAAGCGAGTCCTCGCACTTCTGAAAAAGATGCGCGAAGATATTGACGTCCAAATCGCTGACGAAAAAGAAAAACAGGAGCAGCTTGCGGTGGAAACTGAGCTGTAAGTTTGAAGAGTCCGCTTATGTGATATGATTCGATAAAACCGAATTTGCAGGAGGTGTTTCGATGAAAACAAGAAGGTTTGCTTTATGTCTGGCAACGGTTTTTCTGGTGGCGATTTATATCAATATTCAGAGAAGCCATACTTTCACCCTTTCAAACGATGAAGGCACCATAAAGACAGAACAAATACAGCCACTTTGGGGAACTGTAAAAGTGAGCGGTGATTGTGATACTGAGGTGGTCTTTACCGATGTAGAGACTGGAGAAAAATATAGAATCGGATATATTACACAGGGCGTAACGGAAAGAATCAAACTCGAAAGAGGCAAATGGTATAAGGTGGCGGGCGGAGGCAACCTTACACTGAATCCGGTAAACATTCGAGTCGAATAAATGTAAGTTCCTTGCGGGCAGCTATGAAAGCTGAAGCTGAGAAGAGAGTTTTGAATATTCACATATGAAGGAGTACAGTTCTATGAGTTACGGTTGGGCAACTGTTTTCACTTTAGCGGCATGGTTTGCAGGACTTGTGATTGATGCAAATGTGCGGGTCGGCGACCTCGGTTTACGAACAGTGCTTCCTGTCATCGTGATGGGGTGCTGCGTTATGAAGTACATAAAGGACAATAGCAAATAATCTTATCTCAATACACTTTCCAGCGGGCAGCTCCAAAACGGTTGCCCGCTATTTTTATGCTCAAAAACGGAAGGAGGCCAAAATGCCAAGCAAAACCGAAGAATATCTCGCCCTTGCCCAGCGCACAGCCAACGGCTTGACCCGGTACTGGGAAAGCTGGACAGACTACCTGACCACCGCATCCCGGCTGTACAAGTACCCCTTTGCGGACCAGCTTATGATCTACGCCCAGCGACCCGATGCCACAGCCTGCGCCGATTACGACATCTGGAACAACCGCATGAACCGGTATGTCCGGCGTGGCTCCAAGGGCATCGCCCTGTTGGACGAATCCAGCGGATACCCGCGTCTGCACTATGTGTTTGATGTGTCGGACACCGGAGTGCGCCGCAATTCCCGTGACCCGGAGGTGTGGCAGCTCAACGATGACCTGTTCCAGCCGGTATCGGAAATGCTGGCGCAGGAATACGGCATTCACCATGAACGGCTCAGCCAGCAGATTGCGGACATTGCCGGAAAGCTGGCAGAATCCTACTGGGACAACAACAGCACAGACATCCTCGCCATCGTTGACGGGTCGTTCCTGATGGATTATGATGATGCCGGACAGGAACTCCAGTTCAAGAGTGCCGCCGCAATCAGCATCATGTACACCATTTTGGAACGGTGCGGTTTTGAACCAGAGGGTTATTTTGACCGGGACGATTTTCAGGCAATTTACGATTTTTCGACCCCGGATGCTGTCTATGCACTGGGTACGGCGGTCAGCGAGTGCAGCCGTGATGTGCTGCGGAATATCGAGCGTACCGTCAAAACCACCATCCGTCGCCGCAATGTAGAAAGGAGCCAGCATGAATATGAAGAACAGGAACGTGACCTACTCGACCATCGGGGATTCCCAGCTCCCGAACCTGACCCTCAGCCAGCCGAAGATTCCGTTGGGCAAGTACGGCAGGATGCGCCGGAACTATCTGAAGCAGCATCACCCGGTGCTGTACAACTCGATGCTCCTGAACGGAACGCTATACCCGCATCTGATGGAGCTGGAGCAGACGGCAGAGAGCCGGATGCAGCAGATGATGACCGAACTGCTGAAGCAGAACCCAGCCCCGGACAAGGAGAAGAACCAGATGAGCTGGGTGAGGCACATGAACAGCCTGCGGGCGCAAACCGAGGAAATCATTCTGACGGAGCTGATTTACAGCTAAGTTTTCTGGATGCCGCCATCCCTACCGAAGCAGAACAGATTAAGAACATCAACCGAGCGGAGAGCGAGAAATCGTCCTCCGCTTTTGTTTTGTCGCAGGCTGAAATCGAGAACGAACTGCGTAAGCATGGTTCTGGGTTTGCAGGTGGCAAGCAACGCATTATGGCACTGTACCAGACCCAGCCTGACCGAAAACTCCGTGCCAAGGCGTTGGCAAAGGAGTACGGCATCGGTGGGCATTCCCACGATTTTCTGGACGGAAGCCGGGGCTTTGTGAATCACGACTGGAAGGGATTGGAATTTGACCATTACCCCGACCACCAGAAAATCACCCTGAAATGGGCGCAGGTGGAAAAGTATATCGACCTGATGATCCAATCCGACCGCTACCTGACCGATGAGGAAAAAGAGCAGCGTACCACTGTACAGGAAGAAAACGGCTACAAAGTCGGTGACGATGTAATGGTTGATTTGCCCACTGGAACCATCGAGGGCACCATTGGCTATATCGGCGAAACGGATGTTCGCATCGACACCAGCGCACACGGACAGTCGTGGGATAACGAAGTTATCAACAAACGACAATTCGAGGACGGTCTGCGGCAGAATGAACCTAGCCAGCGTGTGGATGAAATGCTGGAGCAGGCAGAAACCATCTACAAGGAATCCGAGGTGCCGGAATATGAGCGTTTTTCTGTCCGCGAAGTGGTCGGAGGTACGTCCCAGCTTTTTGCTATCTGGGATGATCTCAATGAGGGCTACTATGCAAACGATAACGGAATGGCGCAATTTCCAGACAAGGAGCAGGCCGAATCCTATTGCACCGCTTTGAAAAAAGAGACGGATGAACGAACCGCCGCCGATTGGCTTGCAGTGGAAAAGGCAAAGTTTTTGGCGGAAAATGAACCTGTTCTCGCTCTCCCAAAAGAGCGTGATTACCGTGTGGGCGATACAATCCGTCTGGACGGTAAGGATTTTACGGTCGAAACTGTCGGAACTCTGAACATCCAGCTTCGTGACCCGGATGAGGTCTATCCGGTTGCCCGCTCGGAAAGCAAGGAAAATCTGGAACGGCTGCTGCGCCAGCCGGGCAACATCCATCTGCACAACCTGACGGTCAATCTCACTCCTGCGCCGGAGCCTGCCGGGAACTTCCGCATCACGGACGACCATTTGGGCGAGGGCGGCGCAAAGCAGAAGTATGCCCGGAACATTGAAGCCATCCGCACCCTGTTCAAGCTGGAACAGGAGCACCGGGGTGCCACCGCCGAGGAACAGCAGGTGCTTTCCCAGTATGTGGGCTGGGGCGGCTTGTCGGATGCCTTTGACCCCGGCAAAGACAGTTGGGCAAAAGAATATGCGGAATTGAAGGGGCTGCTCTCCGAGGACGAGTACGTTGCTGCCCGTTCCAGCACCCTGAACGCCCACTACACCAGCCCCACCGTGATCCGTGGTATCTACGATGCGGTGGAGCGCATGGGTTTCCGCAGCGGTAACATTCTGGAACCTAGTATGGGCGTGGGCAACTTCTTCGGTATGCTGCCGGACACCATGCAGGACAGCCGTCTGTACGGCGTAGAGCTGGATTCCATCACCGGGCGCATCGCCAAAAAGCTGTACCCGCAGGCCGACATTACCGTGGCGGGCTTTGAGACCACAGACCGCCGTGATTTCTACGATCTGGCGGTGGGCAACGTGCCCTTCGGCAACTACAAGGTCAACGACAAGGCGTACAACAAGTTGGGATTCAGCATCCACAACTACTTTTTCGCCAAGGCCATCGACCAAGTGCGTCCGGGCGGCGTGGTGGCGTTCGTCACCAGCCGCTACACCATGGACAGCAAGGACAGCACTGCCCGCAAGCACATGGCAGAGCGTGCCGATCTGCTGGGTGCCATCCGTCTGCCGAATAATGCGTTCAAGGCAAACGCAGGCACGGATGTTGTGAGTGACATTATCTTTTTGCAGAAGCGTGACCGCCCTGCGGACATCGAACCTGCATGGGTGCAGCTTGGCAAGACCGAGGACGGCTTTGCCATCAACCAGTATTTCGTGGACCACCCGGAGATGATTCTGGGCGAACTGACCACCGAAAGCACCCAATACGGACGGGAGGAACTGACGGTTGCCCCCATCGAGGGCGCAGTGCTGGCCGACCAGCTTGCCGAAGCGGTACAGCATATTGAGGGCCAGTATGTTGAAGTCGAGGTGGAAACACCAGATGTTGCGGATGCAGAAGTCGAGCGCAAGACGCTCCCCGCTGACCCAGATGTAAAGAATTTCTCCTATGCCGTGGTGGACGGTGAGGTGTACTACCGAGAAAATTCGATTATGACGCAGGTGGAGTTGTCCGATAATGCCAAAGGCCGTGTAGCTGGTATGGTGGAGTTGCGGCAAATCGTCAACGAACTGATTGACCAGCAGTTGGACTTCCCGGACGAGGATATTAAGGCATCGCAAGCAAAATTGAACGCCGCCTACGATGCCTTTACCGCAAAATACGGGCTGATCAACGACAAGAAAAATGCCCGCCTGTTCGATGATGACAGTTCCTACTATCTGCTCTGCTCTTTGGAAAATCTCGATGAGAATAAACAGCTCAAAAGCAAGGCGGATATGTTCACCAAGCGAACGATTCGCCCGGAGCGCACCGTCACCAGCGTGGACACCCCCAGCGAAGCACTGGCAGTGTCCATTGGAGAACATGGCCGTGTTGATCTGCCCTATATGGCGGAACTTCTCGGCTCTCCCGGCGATTATGAGCGTATTACCACAGAGCTGCAAGGCGTGATTTTCAAAGACCCTTCTGCGGATGCAGATGAGCCGGAAGCAGGCTGGCAGACTGCGGACGAGTATCTTTCCGGCAATGTGCGGAATAAACTGCGCATGGCTCAGCTTGCCGCTGAAAGCCACCCGGAGTTCAAGATCAATGTGGAGGCTTTGACCAAAGCGCAGCCGAAGGACCTTGAAGCATCAGAAATCGACATCCGACTGGGTGCCACATGGCTGAATCCCGCCATTGTGCAGCAGTTTATGATGGAGACTTTTCAGCCGCCCTACCGCATCCGCTATAACAACCTGATCCAAGTCCGCTACTCTCCATTTACGTCCGAATGGCGCATCGGCAACAAATCTGCCGCCGGAATGTATGATATCATGTCCACCGAAACCTACGGCACCCACCGGGCCAACGCCTACAAGATTTTGGAGGACACCTTGAATTTGCGGGACTGCCGCATTTATGATACCATTGAGGAGGACGGTAAAGAGCGGCGTGTCCTGAACCAGAAGGAGACGATGCTTGCCCAGCAGAAGCAGCAGGCCATCAAGGATACCTTTGCAGGCTGGGTTTGGCAAGACCCGCAGCGGCGGAATCTGCTGGTGAAGCAGTATAACGAGTTGTTCAATAGTACCCGGCCCCGCGAGTATGACGGAAGCCATATCCATTTTGTCGGTATGAACCCGGAGATCAATCTGCAGGAACATCAGCGCAATGCAGTTGCTCATGTGCTTTATGGTGGGAACACCCTGCTCGCCCACGAGGTGGGTGCCGGCAAAAGTTTTGAGATGGCAGCTTCGGCAATGGAATCTAAGCGTTTGGGCCTGTGTCAGAAAAGCCTGTTCGTGGTACCCAACCATCTGACCGAGCAGTGGGCCAGCGAGTTCCTGCGGCTATACCCCAATGCAAAGCTGCTCGTTACCAGCAAGAAAGACTTTGAACCCGCCAATCGAAAGCGTTTTTGCGCCCGCATCGCAACCGGCGACTACGATGCCGTCATTATCGGCCACTCGCAGTTTGAGAAAATCCCTCTTTCTGCGGAACGGCAGGCACGGATCATCGAAGATCAGATCGAGGAAATCGAAAAAGCCATTGCAGAGGCCAAAGAACAGTCCGGTGAGCATTTTACCGTGAAACAGATGGAAAAGACACGGAAAACACTGGAGGTGAAACTGAAAAAGCTACAGTCCACCGACCGCAAGGATGATGTGGTCACATTTGAACAATTAGGCGTAGATAGGTTATTTGTGGACGAGAGCCAGAACTACAAGAACCTATATCTTTACACCAAGATGCGCAATGTTGCTGGCCTTTCTACCTCCGAAGCACAGAAGTCCAGCGATATGTTCGGCAAGTGTCGTTATCTGGATGAAGTGACTGGCGGGCGCGGCGTGATTTTCGCAACGGGAACGCCCATCAGCAACTCCATGACGGAAATGTACACACTGATGCGCTATTTGCAGTACAGCACTCTCCAGCAGAAACAACTGACCCACTTTGATGCATGGGCTTCTACGTTTGGCGAGACCACCACGGCCATTGAGCTTGCGCCGGAAGGAACCGGCTACCGTGCGCGCACACGTTTTGCCAAGTTCTTTAATCTGCCGGAGCTGATGAATATGTTCAAGGAGGCAGCGGACATCAAGACTTCCGACCAGTTGCATCTGCCTGTTCCGGAAGCCAAGTTTGAAACTGTCGTGGTCAAACCCTCGGAAATCCAGCAGGACATGGTGAAATCCCTGAGCGAACGTGCTGCTGAGGTGCATAGCGGTGCGGTTGACCCCTCGGTGGACAATATGCTGAAGATCACCTCGGACGGACGTAAAACCGGCCTTGACCAGCGGCTGATGAATCCGCTCACCCCGGATGACCCGGACAGCAAGCTGAATGCCTGCGTCGACAATGTTCTGCGTATCTGGAACGAAACCAAAGAGGATAATCTGACGCAGCTGATTTTCTGCGATATGTCCACGCCCAAGGGAGACGGCTCGTTCAATGTCTACGATGATATTCGCACAAAGCTGCTTGCCGCCGGGGTGCCGGAATCGGAGGTCGAGTTCATCCACAACGCTGATACTGAAGGTAAGAAAGCGGATTTGTTCTCCAAAGTCCGCAGCGGCAAGGTGCGTGTCCTGCTGGGCAGCACTGCAAAGATGGGCGCAGGCACCAATGTCCAGACCCTGCTGGTGGCCGTGCATCATCTGGATGTAGGCTGGCGACCGTCCGATATGACCCAACGCAACGGCCGAATCATCCGTCAGGGCAACAAAAACAAACAAGTTTACGTCTATAATTACGTCACGGAGGGGACATTCGACGCCTACCTCTGGCAAACGCTGGAAAACAAGCAGAAGTTTATTTCGCAGATCATGACGAGCAAATCTCCGATGCGCTCCTGTGATGATGTGGATGAGCAGGCTCTTTCGTATGCCGAGGTCAAGGCCCTATGCGCAGGCGACCCGCGCATCCGGGAAAAGATGGATCTGGATGTGCAGGTAGCAAAGCTCAAGGTGCTGCGCTCGGATTACCAGAACCAGAAATATCGTCTGGAAGATAAGCTGCTCAAGCATTACCCGGAGGAAATTCAGAAAGCGAAGAACCGTATTGCGGCTCTGAAAAACGATGCCCAAATCGCAGACGCACACCCGCAGGATAAGGAGAACTTCTGCGGCATGACGATCAAGGGCATGGTGTTCGATGAGAAAAAAGCCGCTGGTGAGCGGCTGATGCTCGCCTGCAAGGAGATGCCGAATGCGGATATGATGCTGCTGGGCACCTATCGCGGCTTTGAGCTGAACATTCGCTTTGACAGTTTCAAGAATGAGCATCAAATCGTTCTCCGCGGCGAGCTGAGTTATCCGGTACCGCTGGGCGATGACCCTCGCGGCAACATCGTCCGTCTGGACAATGCCATCGGCAATTTTGCCGACCGCATTGCCGATGCTGATGCCGCACTGGATTCTCTGGAACAGCAGAAGCAGGCCGCAGAGGTTGAAATCGCCAAGCCGTTTGCGCAGGAGGAAGAACTGCAAACCAAATCTGCCCGCCTTGCAGAATTGGATGCGCTGTTGAACATGGAGCATCAGTCCAGCCGGACAGAACCCGAAGCGGAAGAAAAGCCGGATGCCCGCCCCTCTGTGCTGGCAGCTCTGGAAGAAAAGGCTGATAAAGTGGAGCCTGTCCGACCATTCAAATCTTACTTGGATAAGGATGGTGATGCCCGGTGACGGAGCACCGTGACCAGCAGATCCATTTTCGTGTCAGCAAAGTCGAACTGGAACGCATTCGTCAGAAGATGGAAAGTTGCGGTATTTTGAGCATTGGCTCTTATCTGCGAAAAATGGCTCTGGATGGTTACTGCCTGAATCTTGATTTACCACAGCTGCGTCGGATGGCGTACCTTCTTCAGAATTGCAGCAACAACCTGAATCAGGTGGCGAAACGGGCCAGTGAAAGCGGGCAGCTCTATGCCGCCGATTTAGAGGACTTGCGTAGTCGGTTGGATGAGCTGATAGCTATTGGCAAGCAACTTCTCGCCAAACTCACCGAACTCTAAAAAATTTCCCGCAGTAGGAGGCTGCGGGTTTACATAACGGTTGACACCCTTGCAAGGCAAGGGGCGATACCTTTATAATAGGGGCGAAAAAGAAAGGCTGGTGTTTGATATGAGGTTTTTATTCAAGATGATGCTTGCCCCGATCTCTCTGTTCGTGGCTTTTCTGGCTCTGATGGCAAAGTGGCTGCTTACTCTGTCCAGCTATGTTGTCGCGCCGTTGATGCTGTATATCTTTGGCTGCGGCATCTACACCGTCTACCGCCAGACTTGGGATCAATTTCTGATTCTGCTGGTTGCCGAATTTCTCTGCTTTGTCCTTTTTGTCGGCGCAACTGCAATGGTGGAGGGCGTTGAGAAATTCAGCGGTTGGCTCCGGGACCTGATTTGATTTTGAATCTTCTTGCCGCCTTCGGGCGGCTTTTTCATTTAGGAGGTGATCTGCTCTGGCTGCTACTCGTCTGATCGCACTGCATCAGCACAAAGGAAAATCTATCGCCGCCTGCCTAAAAGACCGCACTGACTATGCACAGAACCCCGACAAGACTGAAAAGGGCGAGCTTGTCAGTAGTTATCAATGCAGCCCGCTTACCGTGGATGAGGAGTTCATGCTCACAAAGAAGCTATACGAGCAGGCCACCGGGCGCAGCCAAAAAAGCAATGTCATCGCCTATCAGATACGGCAATCCTTCCGGCCCGGTGAAATCACGGCAGAGGAAGCCAACCGCATCGGCTACGAACTGGCCTCCCGATTTCTGAAAGGCAAACACGCCTTTATTGTTGCCACTCATACTGACCGGGAACACATCCACAACCATATCATCTACAATTCCACTGCACTGGACGGCACCCGGAAATTTCGGGATTTTTTCTTTTCCGGTCTGGCAGTGCAGCGATTGAGCGATCTGATCTGTCTGGAACATCAGCTTTCCGTAATCGAAAAGAAGCCTTACCGGGAGCGGCAGAAGCGCATCACTTACCCGCCAAGGGAAAGCAACCGCGACCGGCTGTGCGGTATCATCGATGAAATTTTGCAGCAGGAACCCACCGACTACGAAGAATTTTTGCAAAAGCTGGAACAGCAGGGCTATGAAATCAAACGCGGCAAATACACTTCCGTCAAGGGCGCACGGCAGAAGCGCTTTATCCGTTTCAAGACACTGGGTGCTGGGTACAGTGAGGAAGAAATCAAGGCGGTGTTGGCTGGTAGGGCAAAGCATCATCCCCATCAGAAACAGCCACCAAAGGAACAGACATTTCAGTTGCTGGTGGACATTCAAGCGAAACTTGCCGAGGGCAAGGGCGGTGGATACGAGCGTTGGGCGAAGAAGCACAACCTGAAAGAGATGTCCAAAACGCTGATTTTTCTGCAACAGCAGAAAATCAGCAGCGCAGACGAGCTAAAGGAACGTGCGGATGCTGCACTTTCTCGCTATCACGAACTGGGCGATTCCATCAAAACCTCTGAGAAGCGGCTGGCAGAAATCGCAGTGCTGAAAGCACACATCATCAACTATGCCAAGACTCGACCTGTGTATGATGCCTACCGTAAAGCTGGGTACAGCAAAAAGTTTTTGGAAGAGCACTGCACAGAAATCACGCTGCACAAGGCGGCGAAAGCGGCGTTTGATGAATCCAATTTGAAAACGCTCCCCAAGATTAAGGAGTTGGATGCGGAATATTCCAAACTGCTGACAGAAAAGAAAGCACGCTACCCGGACTACCGCAAGGCGCGCGATGAGATGCAGGAGCTTCTTCGAGCGCAGAAAAATATCGAGCTTTTCTTTGATGAGGAAAAGGATCCAAAGCAAACCGAACATTCCAGATAAACAATACGACCCTGAGAACTTTGCCGCTTATCCGGCAAGGTTCTCGGGGCCTTTTCTGCTTATTACTCAGTCTATACTCAGAGCAGCATTTCCGGCGCTTTCAATTTGTTTGGCAATCATGTTTTCCAGTTCCTGCGTGATCGTTGCACAATTTGCAACTCGGTAATTCCAGAAATAAGAAACACCTTCGCACTCTTCCACGGACAAATCACTGTTGACCAAAAGCAGTCGGTCGGAGGTTACTTTCAGCTTTTCGCATAGAGAAGCGTATTTTCCATAATCAATACTTCGGCTGGACGATTTGGCTTCCACCCAGAAGAATTTTCCGTTGATGGAAAACGCAACATCCAGTTCATGCGTGCTCCCTGCGGATGCCGCTTCTGAAAGAATCACATTGGAGCAAAGCGAAACTTCTGCACCCTGCTCCTCCTGATAGCGATTCAAAATCTGCTGAACCTGATGCTCCACAAAAAGTTCCAGCCACTTCCCGCTCAGGAAATGCCGGACAGTCTCATTTTGCGCAAGCTCATAGACGATATTCTGCGGATAGATCACAATGGATGCAAAAAGTCCCATTTTATCCCACGTCTGAGCGATTTCCGAAAGTGTGGCAAACGAATTCTTGGAAGTACCCTTTGGGATACGGAACGAAAAAGAGCCGTCACTCTGCATATGTGTCCGAATAAACTGCAAGAAATCCACCACTACCGGGTCGCAAAGAGCTTCGCCTGTTTTCCATGCCATCCGCTGAACGGCAATCGGCGGAAGTTTTTTCGGTACGACCTGCTGAACGATTTTATACCCACAGCGTTCCAGATGTTCCAATGCGGTCAAAGGCTTCGGAGGGATTTTTTCTTTAACTTCGGACTTTTCTGCACCGGATGTATTCTCAGTCAGATAGTTAAACTTCCATCCGTATTCCCAAGCAGGCGAACGGGTCAACATACCGACTGCATGAAATCCGCTGTCATGCTCCTCCATCGGAAATGTAATTTTGTTCTTCTGGATATTGATTTGGAGCGTTTTGTTTTTCAGTGCTTTCTGATAAGTGTCAAGAAGGAATTCCTTTCCCTTATACGCCAGCTCACTGGAATTATTTGCAGAAAGACCAGCATTTTTTGCCAAAGAGAGAAGCAGGCAGGTCACTTTGGGCAGCTCAAGGATATGCTCCATCTGCGCAATGTCCGGAATCACTTCCGCATTTGCATTATCGGACTGCGGCGATTCGTCTACCGGAATCTCTTTTGCTGGTGCAGAAACTTCGGGTGTCGTTTCTGAAGCAACCTCAGATTTTCCGGATTTAGGCAGAGGTTTTGGCTCCGTGTAAACTTCCGCAATGAATGATTCATAGGAATCGATGCACGGAAGTTTTCCTGCCGCTGCAAGTCCTACATAGATTGCAACTGCTCGCGAGGAATCGCCATAATACTTTTTTGAATCCGCTGCGGCAGCAATATCAGAAAAGGCATTATATCTGCTCAGCTGCGCAGCCTTTTCCGGGGACTGCTTCAACGCACGGCAATAGAGCCACTCAAAGAACGAATCCGGGTACGGCTCTGTCGGATACTCACTTTCTTCCAGAGAGTAGCGCAGCAGCTCTCCACTGGTTCGCAGCCGAGTGTCCTTATGGACTTTGGGTGGCTCACAGGTCAGAAGGTCAGCGAATGGCCCACCATGTTCAAACACTTTGGTGGCTTCAAAAACCGTGCTGATGGGTACATCCTGCGCAACAGAATCCAGATGCAGCAAAAGCCGCAGAGAAGAAACACCTTCACCCTCCGGCTGAACGGATGCAGAGCTGACTTCCAGAATCGAAACATCCGGGTCTGTTGTATGGACGGCATCATGGACGGCACGGATATTCTGCCGCTTGCTGCCTTTTATCCATGTGAATGTCACCGGCTGTTCTCTGCAATAGGGATAGCCGGATATGGGAAAACAAATGGTTCGTGTTGCCATGAACACCTCCAACTTTTTAGGACAAACAAGTTTATGTAAATCAAGTATAGCACAATCCCGGATGTGCTGCATAGCACTATTTTCTGCTTCCGGAAATCCATCTGTGCAAAAAGTGCCGACACCACAGGCATCGGCACTCAGATTAAAAAGCATTTTGCAAAAATGCGCAGCCTGCATCCGTCGGATGCAGAACGCAAGGGGTTTGGGCACAGCCCAACAAGCATTTTGAATTTGATTTTTAGAAATCAGATTCAAAAATTGCAAGTTGGTACCAGCTTGCACTGCTTGCCACAACAATGCGTCCTTTTTGTCCGCAATTTGTAATTTTCAGATTGGAGAAAAACGCCATGGCAAAGACGAAGGCTGGAGAAAAAGCTCTCAACCTTGATTAGATTTTGTTTAACTGCCGGGATTATCTGCGCGCTGCGCGCAACTCCGGCTCGTTCTTTGAAAAGCGTGATATCCCCCGCAGTACAGCCCCGAAGTTCTCAAAAAGGTCATGGAACAGGTAGAGAACTTTGATGAGAACAATTAAGCATTTTCTCGTTTTAACGTGGGATTAGATTGCTGATCTGCCGGCCGTTTTTGTTCCACGGTCTCCACCCCCTGACGAATTCTCTTTAATAGTCAAGCAGGATAGGCACCTGCTGCTCCTCGGCAAACCGCATGGCCCGCCAGAACACGGAGAAGGCAAACTTGGCCAAGGATTGGGTGTCATACTGGGTGTGTTCCGGGATGTCTGCCTTGCTGTACTGTCCATCTGAGTCTACGGTTCCGTCTACCGGGTATCCCTCCGTGTCTGCCCAACCAAGGATAGTGTCCTCATCGGCCTGCCATGCCAGCTGGTTCAGCTTTTCCAGCTCCTTCCGCAGTCCGCCCAAGGTGGCGATCATCGTCTGATCATCGGTGGGCAGAGGGCCTTGGAATAGAAAGCTGTCGGTGAGGGGAAGCCACCAAGTCGCGCCCCGAAGCAGGGACCACACCCGCTCCTCGTCCGATGCAAGGCGGGCAATCAGGGGATGCTCCCCGAAGTCCCAGTCCTTCTCCACGGTGAGAGGCACCGGTTCCTCGTATGTATGACAGGCAGCCACCAGCAGCATAGCGCCAAAGGCATCCCAATCCGGCTTATCGGTGTAATAGGGCCGCTCGTTGTCCTCCGGCCATGGAGTGTAGTGCGGCTGGTTCGGCTGGGAAATGGCGGCTAAGATCTGATCCCGCCAGTCCTCCACTGCCGCCTGGATCTCAGCCGGGGACAGCTCCTCCTCGTTGTCGGCGGGTTCTCCATCCGGGGTGATCCGGTTAAAGGTGTATCCGTTTTCCTCCGCCCACTGCTGAACAACAGTTTTCCAGTTGTGAGAATAGTACCGGGTCAGCGGCCCGGCGTAAATATCAAGTCCCATAGCAATGTCTCCTTTTCTGTTATGCAGTCATTCTTTTGCTGGAGCGAACATCTGGTCAATCTTCTCCAGATCGTATTCCAAAATCCAGTCATGAAATTGATGATAGAGAGGCAATAGCAGCTTCTGTGAGCCGCCCAGCACATCCAGCCCACGGTCATCGTACAAATGGTAGAGGAACGGCCCCGGCCCAGCCAGATAGACGCTGGACACAAAGCCGTTCCAGCCGCCGATGTCCCCCAGAATGATTTCCCGAAGAAGCAGCTCTGGTTGAAAGCTGATCTTGCTGAGATCCCAGTAAAACTGCACTTGTGCATGGGTATCCCCATCTTCATCCTGCTCTGTGGCCGAAAGTTGTTCATCGGGAACTGGGAGGCCCACTCGCTGCCGGATAACGGTCAGCAGGGACTCGGCGGGTTCTTCATCGGGATACCCGTCGATCCGCAGAAGGTCCGGCACCGCCGGAAGTGCCCGATAGATCGCGGCGGCTCGGTCCAGCGCCCCCTGAACATAAGCGGGGTTGGTTTTCAGCTTCGCCGCACGCCTATCCAGATAGATTGGTTCCTCCCCGCCGATCTTAAAACGAATGCCCACCGGTGCATGGTAGAACAGAGGGTGTTCCAGCCCAGCCATGCCCAGATCATGTAAAATGTGTTCAAACCGCTTTGCCAGCATGGTATCCCTCCGTTCTCATGTCATTTCATACAGCAGAGCAGCATCACCCTGCACCAGTTCCAGATGGGAGCGCAGCGTATTAAGCCCGCTTTGCACCGCCTCGGTGGGCAGATCCCAGTCCGGGGCAATTTCAGCGGCCAGCTCCGGGAGATCCTGCTCCCGCAGAGCTGCCAGCAGTTGAGACGCCAGCTCTCCCTCCAGCAGAGCGCAGTCCAGGGTGTCTTCCGTCTGGGGAGCAGGAAAACGGACATCCAGATCCAGTTCGCTCTCACACCAGTCCCAGATGGCCATATAGACCGCGCCGGAGCAGTCACCGTCGGACAACTCCTGCCGCTGGTTATTTTTTATCAGATAAAAGGACGCGATCTGTGACATGGTGGTTCCTCCTAAATGTTATTCGCTTCCATCAGCCCTTCGGCCTGCAACCGGATCGCATAGAAAGCCCGCACCCAGTCCAGTTCCTGCTCCATGGAGTCCTCCAAAGCCAGCAGGCGGCGCTTGCCAAGCCTGCGATCCAGAAGGGCAAAGATACGGACAAGGGGATTCTCGCTGACAAGGCTTTTCTCGATGCTCTGGTTGTCAAAGATCCCAAACACCTCATAGAACACCTTTTGGTCAAAGGTGCCCTGCTCCAGCGCATAGGCATGAGCCTGATTGATGGCCTCTTTTGCGGAGTCGTGATCTTTCAGCGTGGTGGAGCGCAAGTGATGAAATTTCGTCCACACATTTTCAAAATAGGTGTAGTAGTTGCTCCGCAGCACTTCCACGCCGTCCACACGAATGGCGGCCCGGCCCTCATGGTCGGCGCTTTTGCTGTAACTGGTGGCAAAATACTGGATGTGGCCCCGGAGTGCCGGGCACAGGTAGTCATTCTCCAATTTGTTCCGGATTCCACTCCAAGTGGATACTCTACTGTTTGACATAGGTGTTGTTTCCTTTCTGCTGATTCCTACTGCTTTTGGAGATACTCCCGGAAGCATTCGATGAACTCCCGATTCCGCTTAGGGACATCGAACCCCTTCCGATGGGGGAAGAACCCCTCCTGTTCCACATCGTCCAGCAGCTTGGGCAGATTGGAAAACCGGGCAAAGAATGGTAGTGCATAGTCCTGGATCTGCCCGGAAATTTCCTGGATAGAGCGTTCCCGCTCCAGCAGAGTAGATACCTCATAGCGGGGGAAGTCATCATACCGGTGGGTCAGCCGGGCGATGGAGGTGCCCACGATACCATCATAGGTTTCCTCTGTCCCTTCCTGCTCACTGCGCCACTGGGCAATCACCGGGGAACTCACATCGAAGAAGGCAGTAAAAGTGGTGGAGCCAAAGCGGATGGAGGGGGAAAAGTAAAAGGAGAACACAAAGATGCCGTCTTTTTTGTAGATGTCATTTTTGCTCTTGCGGTATTTGTAGCCCAGCGGGTTCAAAGGCTCCGCGATCCGCTCACAGGTATAGATGAAGATCTCACGGGGCTTGGTTCCCTTGGGAAAATCCTTCTTCTCCATGTTGCCACCTCAATCAAAATCCATCCAGACCAGGTGCTTTCCGCAGTGGAGGCACCGGAACAGATAGCATTGCAGATGCCCGCCATTGACAGATTCCCGGATCATTTCTTTTTGCTCATCGTCCCACATCGGATCGTCCAGTACCTCCTCCAGCACACCCAGTGCCCGCAGTTCTCTGGCTCCCACATTACCCAAATAGGCGCAATAGTCACCACAATGGGCGCGCCAGTATTCCTGCTGCCAGCCGGAGTAGCCGGGGGTGCGGTGGATCAGCTCGTCCAGCTTCTCCGGATCGTCTACACCATTATCCAGAGAGCAATCGTCCTGGAAGCAGCCGTCATATTTCCGGGCTGCTTCGCCACTGGAGATACACTCCGGGCACAGATACTCAATATCCTCCACAGCGTAAAAGGGGCCTGTATAGAAAATATGGGTCGTCTTGCCACAGCAGTCGCAGACAACGCCGTCTGTGGATTCCTCAAAAGCCCCAGTTTCCAGAGGGTTTGGGTGATACCGGAAGGCGGGCAGGCCCAGCTGGGCCTGCCGTTCCTTCTCTTTCTGCTTTTCCTCCGGCGTTTTGGGCTTGGGGAGAGCATAATGATTGCCCCAGTTTTCCGCATAGTCCTTCAGCGTGCCCAGCCGCTTGAGGGTCTTTTTATCGGAACGATTTCCGATTTGGCAGAGCAGTTCGTAGGCGTCCTTCTTAAAGTCCAGCAGGTCATATACATCCACCAGCACTTCCTTGGCCTGCTGATCCTCACTCTGCTCAAGTTCTTCCTTGAAGGTATATAGAGCGCGGACATTGTCTGGACCTTCATTGGTCGCAACAAACTGTTTTTTTAGTTCGATATAGGTTTTCTGATATTCTGTCATTGGTCGCACCTCCCATCAATCCCACCAGAAGTACCAGACGGTGGACTGCCACAGGACATCTGCCAAGGAGCCAATGCTTCCATCCTCATTCTGATCCAGATCTGGGCAGAAACCATATTGCTCCACAGCCACCTCCATAGCTCTTTCCTTGGAGATCGGAGTTGGAAGTTCAAACTCCAATTTATCGTGGCTCATGGCGGCAGGAATGGCACCATGTTGCTCGAACCAATATTTCGCCACTGCCATCAGGTCCGGTGTGTCGGGACACTCATTCCAATTTCCAAAGGGCAGATAGGCGAAGATCTCCCAGGGGTTCTTTACCGGAATTTTAGCCAGAATGAGCGGATATGTCATTCCGGTATCATCGTTCCAATAGTTTGCGAAGCGGTCGATGGGTTCTCCGCCCTCCATCTCGCCCAGGACTTCCTCATCCCAGTCCAGATCATCGTCCTCGGCTTCTTCCTTGCGCTGGCCGGTCAATTCCTCCAAAATCGCCTTTCCGTCCTTAACAGGAGCGGAGAGCATCTTCTTCCGGTACTCCTCTACCGTTTTGAGGTCAAATTCATAGCAGTCCGCATCATGCTCCGGGTCGGCGTTCATTACCAGACATTCCAACAGCGTTTCATCATCCGCCTGGATAAGTACGGGAACAAAGCCCTCCCGTACCCCCAGCCGCTGGGCGTAGCTGTATGCCGACATGATGGGGTCATCATCTGCCATGGATGGGAAATAGGTACACTCGCAGTCCAGATACTCCATGATGGCATGAGCCACTTCGGAAGGCTCCAGCGTGTCCTCGTCGAAGTCCTGTCCCTGCCAGTTTTCAAAGCGTTCCTCAATCACTTGAGCCATGGTCTGATAGTATTTCTCATCAAATGGGATGAATAAGTATGCCTCCTGTTGAAATTCATTGGAGTGGTATCGGGACGGACCAAAATATTTCAGGGCATAGTCATCAATGTCGGCAGGATAGTAGGGGCTGTCGCCCTCTCCGTAGTAATAGCCTGCAAAGGCACGGCCTTGCTGATTGAACAGCACAGAGAACAGACAGCCGTCCAGCTCATCCCGGATAAACTCCCTCAGATCCACATTGGCAGGATCAGCTTTGACCTGTTTGGTCACTTCGCTGTATTCTTTCAGGAAGTCCTCGCCCATCAGGTCGTGCTCCATACACCAGCGCAGGTAGATGGCCATGTGGTTATAAGCATTGATGGGGTCAATAGGCAGTTCCTTCTCCTCAATGCTCTCAAGGTGATAGGAAGCGTCGTCCATCTCACCGTCAAAATTATCATTGGAAAGGGTGCCACGGGTGATTGCATTCTGGCGAGTGGGGTTTACAACAAAACTGATCCCCCTCATCTTGTTCAGCAGAGCGTCTACATCATGTTCCAGTTTATAGTCCAACTCGTCCTCATAAAGCGGAATGACCTGATAGAAGTTGACCTCCTCGCCGCCCGGCAGGGTGCAGACCTCGCCGCCCTCCTCTGTACTTTGGGGGCCGGTGAGAATGGCAGCACACAGCTTCGTATTTTCCGCAAAGTTCTCCTTGTTATCCATGGTATGTCCAAAGCCCAGCCAGGTATCGCTGGCAATGGGAAGGCGGGCCAAGGATTTCAGCAGGCGGATGGGCCAGTACCACTTTTCGTCTTTCATGGACTCCTGATCCAGCTTCCAGTCCGCAGGAAGGGCAATGGCCAGCTCCGCCCGCTCCAGCTTATATTCCGCCAGTTCCTCCGGCACATTCATCCGGTGAGCGCCCATGCCCATGGTGACCAGGGTGCAGTAGTCCCGCTCCTCAGAGGGCGGCACCACGCAGATGTCCACATGGATGTCGGGAGAAACCAGCTCATGGAACACATTCTCGAACTTGCCGAAATACTGCTCAATGTGCTCCTCGACGGCTTCCATCTCCTCCTCGGTGTAGACTTCGGGATTACTGAATTCTTCCTCATCCTGCGTGTCATCATTGTCTGAGTGGTCGCAGCTGTCATCCTCCGGATCTCCCTTTATAGGCTCGTAACCGATCTTCAGGGTCATCTGTTCTTCTGGCAGAGAGATGCCGGGGCTGCGGGTGATGGTGTGCTTATCGTCCGCAGAAAAACCGATGGTCTCGCCGTCTTGCAGCGTCACATCACACGCCAGCACATAGGAGGCAAGGCTTGCCAAAAAGTCCCGTAGTTCCTCCGGCTCAGCGTCGGTGTTCAACACCTCCATTTCCTCCTTGCCAAACACATCCATGCCGTAGGTGTAGCCGTTTAGGCCCCCCTCGCTCCGGTACAGGCCGAACCAAACCCAGTTGAAGATGGGCAGTTCGTCCTTTTTGAGCATATCGGTAAGGCCCTCATAGAAACGAGGCTCAAATACCACGCCGCTGGTGTAGACACCGGTGGCATATTTCTGCTTGCAGCACACTGCCATCGCCTTAGTGAACAGCTTACCCCGTTCCAGCAGTTTTTCCTCCTCGCCCAATACAGCCACCACGATATGGGCCTTGTGCGCTTTGGCCACCTCTACGGCCTCTGGCCACATATAGTTGTTTTCGGCGTTGATCTCCGCTTCATTGTCCGGGATGTGACCGTGGAAGAGTGTCACGATCAGCATCATGCCGCCGACCCGCATTACCACAGCGTCATCGCTGTTCTCATCATCTTCGTCGCCCTCATCCGGCTCCTCATCTACGATGCCCCATTCTTCCCGTAGATTCCGGATCAACTGCTCCTTGTCCCATTCCGCTTTGGAGAGGAGCACAGACCCGGCAAAGGAGCCCTTACGGTCAGTTTTCTCCTCGTCGGCGTCATCCTCAAGATCCTCTACATCTTCATCCGGATCATAGAGGGATTCATGCTCCAGTCCGCGGACAAATTCCTCAAAGCTGTCTGCCAGATGGGTAATCTTGTAGTCGTTTTCCTGATCCACATGGACTACCGCAGGCTCTCCCTGGGGGCCACAAACCCGGTAGTCCAGGAAGATCATATCGTGTCCGGCGCTGGGACAGTCGCAGATGGCCACTCCGATGGCAGGATACTCCCACTCATCGATCATAAACTGGCTGCCCAGCTCTCCGCAGAGGGAGCAGCTCTTTTCTCGCCCGATGCCGAAAATTCCGGTGATGGCCACATGGTCCTCTGCCCAACAGGTAGGCTCATCGCAGGGATAGCAGGTATTCACCGGAATGCCGCCGTTGTGCTGCTTCATCAGCCAGATATAGGCGGCGGGCAGCTTATAGCCCAGTTCCTCCTCCACGCTGGCGATCAGCTCATCGGAAGGCGGATCGCTGACATACTCTTTCAGCGCATACATACTGTCGTCCCAGAAGTTGGTGAGGTCGAAGCCCTCGAAGGGGGTATCACCGGGCACGAATTTGGCCTTCTTCCGGCTGCGCTGGCGTTTCCGGATCTCCGCCTTACACTCCTGAATCACCGCCGAGGCATTTTCGTCCTCCGGGTCCAACTCTGCCCACCGCTGGGCGTAGGGAATGGCCTTTTCCTCCTGACCATAGAGATACTGATAGCCGTAGGCCATCCGCATATTCCACTCCGCCTTGTCCTGGCCTTCCTCCCGGACGGACTCCAGCACCTCGATGGCGCGGCACAGGGCCTTGTCTCCCTTATAGCGAGGGGTGCCCTCGTCATGGTCCCCGATAATGGCGTAGTTTTCTAGCGCCCGTGCCAAGGCGTAGGCGGTGCGATAGTTCCTCCAGTCCTCCGGGATGGCATTCAGTGCCTGGATACAGCGGGTGTACTCGTCTTCGTCGTTCCACTGCTCCAGCTGAGCGAAGAATGCTTCGGCGTTCTGTTGGGTGTAAGGAATATAGTCCATGCCCGTCAGCGTTTCGTCCAACTCGTCATCCTGATTCTCAGTTTCTGTCCCATCATCTTGTTGCTTTAGGGGTACAGAACCGGCTTCACGGCGGAAGGTGTGGAAGATGGCCCATGGGATGTCCGTGCCTTCAAAGAACTCTTTCGCCATGTTCAGCGCCTCTTGGATGTCCCAGGCGATGAAGTCCACATAGCCACAGTAGAGGCCGGTAGCCCCGCCGGTGAGAGTGAGCACTTCCGAACCATCCCCGCCGGTGAGCACTTCCTCCAGTTTGTCCCGGAAGTCAAAAATTTTCTGACTGCCTTCCTCCTCCCGCAGGGTATCCAGGGGATAGCAGAAGAAGCCCGCCACCGCGCCGTCGGCATGGAGATCGTCCATAAAATCATTGTCGGCATTCAGATAGCCGTTGATGAGCGGCACACAGCAGGTGGAACCGGCCATTACATCCAGCCGCCAATCGGCGTCCGGGTCCTGTTTGGGTTCCATTTTGTAACCAAGGTAGCTCTCCAGATAGGCTTCCGGGTCGGTGGAGAGCTCCAGGCCCTGCTCCCGCAGTTTGTCGGGCAGCTGGGACAGGAGGAAGGACGGCTCTGCCTTGGGTTCCTCCAGCACATCAAAGCTGTCTATGTATCTCATGTGGGAGATCTCGCCCAGCACTTGGTCGGTGAGGGTAGTGAGCATCCACCAGGCCCGGCCTTCTTCCTCCCGGAGCATAGGCAGTAGCTTTTCGCAGTAGGCGGAGATGGCGAAGCTGTTTTCACCCTGCTCCTCCAGCCAGATCTGCACATCCTCCCCGGAGATGTCCCAGCCATCCTCGGTACGCAGGCCGATGTTCGGGAGGGGCTGACGGCCCACAAGGATGTTCCAGTGCTCCAGCACCTCCTTGGAGGCGTGTTTCTGGAAGTAGACCAGCTCAAACAGCTTGACCTTGTCACCCTCCGGAGTGAGGATCAGCTCGTACTTCTCGCCGTTGAAGCCCATCTCGAAGGAGATTTCATCAAAAACCAGATTCAGGGTTTCCTGCATTTGGGCCACGAGTTCTGCGCCGCGGGTATGGTCTTTGTCCTCGTCCATCATCTGGCGCAGCTCTGCTTCCATCTCGGCAAAGGTTTCCCACCAGTCCTCTGTCCTTTCCCGGAAGCACTCCGAGAACTGAGGCAGAGAAATACCCTTCTTGCACGAGTCAATTAGTTCCTCCATGTCCTGTCGGGTGTTGAGCTTCGGATCATCACCGGGATGCAGTTCCAGAGCTTTTTCAAAATGCCGCAGAGCGCGGCCCTCCTGATCCAGATAATAATAGGCATACCCCATACGGAAATTCCAGGAATAAGTATCTCCCAGTTCCTCCTCATGGGACTGCATCAGTTCCAGTGCCTGGTGAAGCAGCTTCCTTCCCTCCGGCTCGCTGGGGTCCGCCAGATTGTTGTAGGCGCGGGCCAGCTCCATATCAATTTCCGGGGTACGCTCCTCGGCGGGGATGGCCTCCAGCGCGTCAACGATTTTCAGGTGTTTGTCCTCCTCATGCCACTTCTGGCACTGCTTCAAAATGTCCATATCAGGGTCCTCCTCGTCCTCATCCGGTTTCCAGTCTTTGATCTGCTGGAACACGCCGTTCTCATCCCGCTCAAAGGCGCAGGGGGCGGGGGTGTTCAGCAGAGGAATGATGTCGGGATCGTCGTTGCAAATTGTGTTCAGCTTGTAAATCCCGGCGTTGTTGGGGTCGTCCATGTACGCCTCGCTCTCGTCACCAGCGGTGAAGCGCCAGCCACTGTCCCAGCCGCCGTCCGGCTTCTCCCTGTAGCAGTAGCCAACCTTGCAGCCCTCCACTGTGATGCGGTTGGTGGCGATACAGCCATCGGCACCCTCCCAGTCGGGGAGCAGATCTTTTACATCTTCCGCCTTTACATGGTAGTTCCGGTTGCGGCCAGAGGCTTCGTACAGCTCCTTCCGCAGCATCTCCACCTGAGAAGCCATATCCGTGATCTCATCCTCGCCCATCATCTCGCTGATGTCGTATTCCAGCGGGGCATGGACAAAGTCCGCCAGGGCCTTGTCCATGGCCTCGTGCTCCTCCGGCGTAGCAGTGATGCGGATACGGCGGGCGGGGGTGTTGTACTCGTCCAGATCCTGAAGGTTTACACTGCCACTGACGCTGCACTCCAGCAGGATGGCGGCCAGGTCGGTGACCACATCAATGGCGAAGTGGAAGTCCATCTCCACGCCGTCCGAATGGGTGAACTCCAGATACTCCACGGTCTGGCGGAAGTCCCAGTTCTGCTTGTCCAGACCAATCTTGGCGAAAATCTCGCTGAGGGGGATCTCCTCCTTTTTCTGATCCTCTAAAAATGCCACAAGGTTCAGACTGTCATCGGAACCGCCAATAAAGTTGCCCCAGTATTTTTTGATATACATGCGTCATGCCTCCTGTTCCGAGATCAGCCGCTTGATGAGCCAGTCCAAATGCTCTGACCACACAGGAGCGATCTCACCGCTGTCCTCGTTCTTCCAAAGATCCACAATCTCACGGATGCCGTCCTCGTCCGGCACCTCGTTTTTGATGTCGGTGAGCTGCCGCAGCAGGAAAGCAAGGGCTTCTTTGGATGCTGTGAAACCGGTGACTTTATCCCATATAGCTTCTTCATAATCGTAGTCCAGCTTGCCATTATCCTTCCATTGGAAATACAGCTCCGCCAGAGCCATCGCAGTATTGTCAAAGAGGAAGTCGATTTGTGAGAAGTCAGCTCCCAGCATGACTTCCTCTTTCATCAGTTCGATCATCTCGCCCAGATCCATTACCGGATGCTCCGGTACATATTCATTTTTGAGGATGTCCAGTACATCCAGCCCTTCGTCACGCTCTAATGCTTTTATGCCCCATGCTCCCATGTCGGCACCTCTCTTTCTTTATTTCGTATCAAGCTTCTATTGTCAATCATAGTTCTCCAACCGAATGATAGGCCGATAAAAGTCATAATCTCCGTTTAGTTCATTGTCCTCCTGCACTTCCGGCTTACAGTGGGGCGAACAGGGTAGGAAACCGAGAAATGGGCCCAGCCCACCGCAGATATTGCATCCGCCGTCACCGCCGCAGGTGGTAAGCCTATCAGCCTGCACCACTTCCCGCATATAGGGATCGTAGGCGATGGACAGGCCGAAGAAGTTGGGTTCCTCCATGTCATAGGGCCGGTTCTCATCCTCATCCATGTCCTCAAACCAGCGCAGACGCATGGAGTAGTCTAACCCATCTCCCCATGGAAACAGGGTCCGACACCCGCCGCCACACAGGTAGGCCCACTCGTCCGCCGTGGGCAGGGAGAAGCCCCTGTTTTCCAGCATGGCAAGAAGCGCATCGTAGTCTGTGTGGTTATAGATACAGATCTGAAAGCCCTTTTCCGTCCGCTCAATGCGGGCCGACTGATGCAAGGTAAGACTGCTGCTGTCACTCCAGGCAAAATCACGGAATTCCTTCAGCCAGTCAGGGTGGACAGTCAGTCTGGGATCATCCATTTTGACTGGCTCCCAGTTAATTTCCTCCAGCTCCCGGCCCACCAGCATGGGTCCAATGGCCGCCTGCCGAACAGGAGCCATGCTTTCCCGAATCATCTCCTCCGGGTCCCGCTCCATTTCCCATTCTCGGAACAGATACTCCAATTCCTCCCGGCTCTCCTGATTCAATCCCACGGCAAACTGCTCCCAGCCCAGGGTGACGGTATCGCCGGGGACAAAGACGAACTCCCGACCATCTTTCTTGAAGATGCCGGTGGTGCAGCTCTGGCCCCAGCGGTCAAAAGTATGTAGACCGAGAAAGGTCATATCATAACGGGCAGCCAGGCTCTCCATCAGCACCTGCTTCTCGATGTTTTCCATTTGATTGAATTGGGTGCGGAATAGTCTTTTGTTCATAACAAGTCCTCCTACAGCCTATCCAGGTTTTCCTGTAAATCGCCCTGCATCAAGTGCTGGGCAATGGCTTGGTTCAGTGCCTTATGGGGGTGATAGGCTGCCTGCTCTACATCGTGCAGGCACTCCTCCATCAATGCCTCCGGAGAAATGCCTTCCCGTTTGCCATAAAGATGGCCGAAGGCATAGCACACGGACTTGAGAAAGTCGAAAATATAGTCGTGATTTCCACGCATACTGGGCAGGTCGTTGAACGAGCCCATACCTCCGTATGCCCGAAGATGGTGGGCAACCTCCCGCCGCTGGTTCCAGTCCTGAATGTCCCGCTCCAACCAGTCGATCCAGTTTTGGAACTCTGGATGGTCTGCCAGAAGGATGGAGCGCAGACAGGTCAGAGCCTCGGTATAAATATCAGACTGTTTCATTGGCCATCGCTCCCCCAAATACCTCCATAGAGCACACCATCTTTTCCAAGGAACAACATCCGGCTGCGAAGCAGGCTGCACTGCTCCACAGCGACCTTGTTTCCGTCACAGGTGGGAATAGCCTCCTGTTTTTTCCCAAGGTGATCACCATGAGCGGTAAGGAAGTAGAATTTATCCCGTTGCTGGTATCCGCCTTGAAACAGGAAGGTATTGCCGGACGGGGCAACAGAAAAAGCTCCGCTTCCTTCGATTGGCAGTTCAAATACAAAGTCCTCTTTGAAGTTCGTCCGCACCAGCCGGAATTCATCGTAATAATAAAACCACAGGTTTTCTTCTTCGTCCAGGCTGATGGCGTAGCAGTCATAGATGGAATAGTTCTCATTCTTCCAGAGAGGAGTTCCCTCCGATGTCCATGCAATCAGGCCGCAAGCACCCAGAGGTTCATCCCAACCGTAATTACCAAATACACCTTCGTCAAAGTAGCTGGTAATGATGGTGCCATCTTTTTTTACCACACAGTCTTGAATGCCATCCCCCAGGCAGAAACGGGACAGCACAGCTCCGTCCCGGCTGACGATCCAGGCGTTCTGGTCGGGGCCGTTTTCCCGATAGGCGCATCTTGCCCCCAGCAGGAGGAAGTGATCACCTGCGGGCCGCAAATAATGAAACTGGAACTTCAAGAGGCCAAGAGGAAACAGCGTCGTTTCCAGCACCCGCTGTTCCGCCCAATCCAGCTGGATTTCCACTGCGGTATAGGTGGAAGGAGTGCTGAGCCAGTCCTTACCCTGTGTTTCGGACGGCTGTTCCATGAGAAGATAGACTTTTCCATCCCTTTCCGTGAAAAAGTCTGTCACTTCTGTGCCCTCCAGATGGTTTTCCCGGCACAGCTGGTTCAGGTCAATGATGGAGAACAACGGCAGATTTTTGGCTTTTATAGGTTTGTTCATAGTGTCTCCTCCTGGCTATTTTAACGCTCCATCATAGGTGTGAGTTTCCCAGATGGCCTCAAATTCCGCCTGCTCTATGATGCAGGCGTGGAATTCCTCGCCCCAGACATGGGCGTTCAATTCCTCCACGGTGGGGATCGGCGTGATCTCGATGACACCGTCGTAAAGGTCAGGGATGTTGCGGGTGCGGCCATCCGCAAAGATGTCAATGGAGCGGAGGGCCAGCCGCTCATTTTCGGTATCCACTTCATAGAGGATGACCGATGGTTCACCCTCTGGTGCGCCCGCCCAAAAGAGCTTGATGTACTCGATCATCTCGATTCCTTCATCGTATCATTTGAAATAGTAATACCAATTCCCGCCAAATTCCCGGTCACATTCCTCCTGTGAGGCAAAGGTGCAGTCCTTGATTCCCTCAATGGGGTAATGACTCTTTATCAGCTGCTCTCTGTGATAGGAATTGATCTGTTCCGTCAGGCCGCTCTGCCGCGCCGTCTCTAATTGCGAGTCCGTGGCAAAGATGTAGGACACAAAGTAGTTGTCCGGCTGGATGTAGCAGCCAAACTCAATGGCCTGCTGGATGTCATCGAAGTGGTGTTTCACATCCTCCATGCAGGCTTCTATTACTTTTCGCCATGCCATCTCCTGCTCCTTATTTCTCATCTTCCACCTCACCTATACCCAGATAAGTCCCCATCGTTTTTTCATTGTCACAGGCCGCCCGGATCATTTTGGACAGTAGCATCAAATCGTCGATGTATTGGGAGTACACGCAGAACACATCTTCGTCGGAGTCGAAGTGAAACAGATCCACGCCGCTGTTATTTTCCTCAAACTCCCGGATCACGCCCCGGACCAGCCGTTCCCAGTCTCCGCTGCTGCCGGTCAGTCCCAGCCGGCAGAATTCTTCTGCCCGAAACCCATCGCTGATTTTCAGCAGAAGGGAGATTGCATAGGGGTGGTGGGGAATGAGAAAGAATGGCGCGATCTGCTCCAGCTTCACCCAAATTTTGAAGGGCGGGCGCGGGTCAGGTATCCAGGGCAAGATTTCCCATTCGTCCTCCGGTCGGTTTCCGTATTGGCAAAGGTCTTTCATAGTGTTCTCCTTTGTTCTGTCACATTTTTAATCCTGTTCTTGATAACTGGCTTCAATGTCGATGAAGCGCACATACACGGCGCAGACTTTGCCCTTTGCGTCATAGCCGAAGTAGACGGGATAGTAACCGTCACCCCAGCCAGAGGAGAAGATGGGCAGGTTGCAGTCCGTGTCCGGCACGGTCCAGTTGAGCCAGTCGCCGCAGTCCCCCTGATATTTAGGGTGGGCTTGGGCGTTTTCCTCCAGTAAGTCGCAGAACAGGTCGTTGTAGGGGTCGATGTCCGGGTCCTCCTCCAGCCGCTTGGCCCAGTATGTTTTGAAAGCCGCCTGGGTCTGGATGTCTGCAATACACCCCATTCCGGCATCTACGCCGAAACCGAAGTAGTCATCATCTCCCAGTGCCGCGTCCAGATTCTCGTTGCCCACCATGCCCAGCTCATGGCGGACAGGCTTTTCCCGGCTGACCTCCACCTTGACGCAGGCGTAGCGGTCGCCGTATTGTTCGCTGGGTACCACGCAGATTTTCACGGGATAAGTTCCGGCGGGGATCGTTTGAAGGAACGGCAGAGTGTCCTCCAGTTCCACCAGCGGATCACAGGCGAAGATCTGCCCGGTGGGGAAATGGACGGCACCGATGTCCAGTACATCCACCGCCATGTTCCCAATCACTTTCTCTGTGAAATGGGCCTCCAAGTCATCTTTACAGGTCAATTTATCCTTGATTGCTTCGTATTTGTTCAACCATTCAGTTGTAGGCATATCAGTTTCCTCCTGTTGGTTCTGTTTTTTGATATACACGCTCTTTGAGCCATCCCAGTAGCAGTTCACACACCGGCCATCCTGAAAATGATGGTCACAATTCGGGTAGCCATAGAGAACATGTGCACATTCCGGGCACAGCCCCATCATCTGTGAGGAGCCTTTGAAAAACAGGCTTCCGCACTCATCACAAAGGGCCAGTTCTTTTTCTGCCATAGGGTTCACCAGTCCCGTTCCCGGATGGCCTCCTCGGTGTCAATGGGGATGCCAAACCACTCCAGAATGTAGGCCACGGTTGCCGCGATACATTCACGGGCCACCGTTTCGATCTCGCTGTCGTGCTCGTCAAACTCCTCCTGGAGATCATTGATGCCGCAGACCGCCTCGTCCAGCGTTTCCTGCACCACTTCGGTGTCGGTTTCGCCGCTCTCCAACAGGTCGATGACCTTCTGAAGCTCGTCCTTTACCTTGTCCACCAGAAAAGCAGGATAGTAATCGTCCTGATACATCTCGTCCAGCAGCTTGTAATTGGGGTCAAATGCTTTCATAGGGATTGCTCCTTTCCTCGTGTATGTCAGTCACGCTCAGCTCTCATGTGTGATACAGAAAATCTCCTTGTTCAAATCAAAGTAGATTACCATCAGTTCGTCGGTAATCTCCGGGTTAAAGGACAGATCCAGAATGAAAACTTGCTGGTTCATCTCGCTATCCACCAGACTGCCGAACCGCTTGAGCTTCAAAAAGTCAACCATCTCAGCAAAGGACAGTTTGGCTGGGTCGGTTCCCGGAAAAAGTTCCGCCACAATATCCGGGCCTACATCGTCCCGATGGAACTCCATGAAAAATGTCACAACGCTATGGTAGCGGCTGTCCTCGTCTGCCAGCGCCGCTTTGATGGCGGCTTTGGCCTTCTCCGCCAATTTCTCCGCCTCATCCAGCATTTCGCCCACCGCGTCCATGGCAGAAGGATTGTCGGTCAGTTCCTCATCTACATCAAAGAGAAAGGGCAGTCCCGTGTCCTCGGGAAAAGTAAAGATTTCCTCGTCGGGCGTGTATTCAAAATCAATGCGTTTACTGTTTAGTTTCATCAGGCTATCCTCCTTATCCTGCAAGGTTGGCATAGGTAATGCCCTTCTTCAAAGAGCCGCTAACCTCTACCGAATGGCCCCAGAACATATCGTCATCGTTATAATAGGCGGTAAAACGGCCGCCGGGAGAAACGGAAACCTCGGTGAGCAGGATGCGCTGGGTAAACTCCTCCTCCGTGATGGGGGCTGTTTCCGGGTCACGGGCGCTTTCCTCATCCTGGGAAAGCCAGTTGTTGGCAAGCCCAGTCAGGTTTTTGGCCGCAAAGTCCCGCATGGCCTTGTCCCAGGTTTCCTGATCTGTAACCAGCCTCTTGGCGGCGTTGCGGGCGCGAGTCCATGAGGGCTTGCTCTCAGCATTGACCTCCAGAGAAAGGCGTACATCCTTTCCGCACCACTGGATCTCACCCTCAAAGGCATCATAGTCCTTATCCAGCGTCAGCTCACCCAGCACTTCGTCCTGGATCACCACCGGCTTGTGGTACTCGTCCAGAATGGCCTGAAGCTCCGGGCAGTCCTCATGAGCTCTGACCACTTCGGAGATGCACCAGGGCCGCGCCACCAGATTTTGCGCCCGTTCTTCTTTCATCCGGCGGATCTTCAGGCGGCAGATCTGCTCGTTTTGAAAGCGTCCCCAGCCCTTTTCACTGTTGCGCTCCTCGTCGGTGACTGGCCACTCCAGCCGCTCCTCTTTGGTGGTGACCTTGCCGGTGTCACAGAACACCATGCCCAGCGTCACAACAGTCATTTGCCAAAAGTTGCCCCTGTTGTTATATCCGCCCCCGATGCAGCGATTGATCAAAGCGACCACTTCCTGCTCCTCGGGCTCGTACATCTCATAAAATTCTTCAAACATAGATCATTCTCCTTATCCCTCTATATGATTGCGGTATTCCTTCTCCAGTTGGGTGTACCACCGTTGCAGCATGGTTTCCAGACTGGTTTTCCCTTTCCGATCAAAAAAAGCAAGGAACTTGTCCAGCAACTCAGGAAACAAATTCTTACCGATATTTGTCAGATCCTGATTGAGATAGACCATCCGCAGGATACGGCCCTGTCGGTCCAGAGGGTTCTTTTTCAGCAGCTCCTTTTCAAAGCAGAAGCGCAGGAATACCACATTTTCGTCGTAGAAGTCCTCCACCACAGCCGCGCCGATGCTGGTGTAGGTGATGTCGTACACCAAACGGCTCCAGTCGAATTTCTCGGCATAGAGCAGTTTCAGCGCCTTCGCCCAGTGTTCCTCCGGGATCACCAGCATCCTGTGCTGGGCGGTGCTGGAGTAGCCGCGATAGACGGGTTCCGGCTGCCCCAGCAGTTCACTCACGCTGTCGGCGTAGACGAAGCACAGCTCCTCATCGAACAGGCCACCAATGAAGTTGCCATTGCAGTACAGCATATAATTCTTGGACTTGGCCGGAGAGTAAGAGAGGTTGTATTCCTGCGAATCCAGGATTTTATGTACTTTGTTCAAAAAATCCATTGATGTCATCGGTTTGCTCCTTATTCCTCAAACTCGCCCTCGATCATTCCATTGAGATATTTTCCGGGATCAGCGATAAATTCCTCCCATTTGGCCAGGGGATGGAACTCCTCGTGCTCGATGTCCAGATACCACAGCTTTTTGTCCCTGGGGCTCCACAGCAGCAGGTAGTCGCTGTAATTGTCCATGGCCGCCATGAGGGAGAGCAGCCTTTTTCGTTTCCAGGTCATCTCCTGCACATCCATGTAGGCGTACAGCTCCGCCCATTTCACCCACTCCTGCTCCGGGAATTCCAAACGCAGGGGGCCGGTCTTCAAGTATTCCACCAGCTTGGCGGGCAGCTTGTAGGGCATGAGCTGCCGGATCTTTTCCTGCTCATTGTGCCAGTCCTCCGGTTCCAGGGCTTTTAAGTAGTCGGCCAGCTCCTGATTTTTGTTCTGCACCGCCACGGTGTAAGGCCGGTCGCCGTATTTGTCGGCAATGGTGATGTCGGCCCCCTGTTCCACGAGCCAGCGCACCATAGGGAAATCGTTGGAGCGGGCGGCCTCGGTGACAGGGGTGGAAGCATAAGGGAACACCATGTCCGGCTTGTGGTAATTGATGTCTGCACCTTTTTCCAGCAGGAGTTTGGCAAGTTTGGCCTCTCCATCAGATACAGCGGCCCGAAATGCCTCGCCGCCAAACTTGTCCACTGTGATCCCGGCTTGCTCCAGCACCGGGATATTCTCCGGGCGCTTTCCCCAGCGCACTTCCTGAAAGGCTCGCTCTTTCTGCTTAGGGCTGAGTTGTGCGGCTTGTTCAGCAAAGAGCGCCACCACCTCCGGCCCACAGCAACGGGCGGCGGTAAGCAGTAGGGGCTGTTCCTCTGACAAACCGGGATCAGCTCCATGCTCCAGCAGGAAGTGAATCATGGACACATCATTCCGAAAAACCGCGATCTCCAGCGGCATCAGCTTGATATATTCGCTGAGCTGGATGGGAACATCTAAATCCAGACCGCCCTGGAGCAGTACCTCCAGCTTGGAAGTGTCATAGTCACAAATGGCGGCAGCCGTTTCCGGGAGGGTCTCCCAGCGGCCAATATATGCAATTTGGTACATAAGGCACCCACTTTCGTTGTTGTTTCACTTTATAGGGAACGGTTCGGCCCAGCACCCGGCCCTTGCCAACGGCATTGGCTCCCTCATAGATCAAAAATTCCGCATTGTTTTCCAGCGGGGCATAGTCAATGGTATCTGGATATAGGGGTTGGGCATTTCCCAAAGCTGGTGTATCAAATGTACACTCGGTTCCGTCCAGAAAGCATACACCCAAATATTCTGTAGTTCCTGTGACCACAAAATGGGGACAATACTTTCCGCTGACCAGGCTGGGTGGTATTTTTCGTTTGCCGCTCCAGAAGATGACCTCCACATGGAGCACCGCCCGGTTTTCATCTGTCCCGATCACGCTGTCGCCCTCCTTTATCCCGTCATCTGGCTGCGGTATACTCATGCCAACTCTGCGTCCAGTATCTGGACTTGTTTTCCTTCCTCGTTCACATAGTAAAGGGCGATATAGTCGATGCCGTCCCGCTTGACCTGTTCCCAAGGCATACGCTCGCCGTTAATCAGTTCCACAGTATCCGCCTCATCCGGTTCGAAGTCTTCTTTTTCGTCCTCGTAGTCCACGCTGTACCCCAGCTCCAGCACCAACTTGGAGGCGGGGATCTCATACCGCTTGAGGGGGCGGTGCTCCAGCTCGGATGGATCATGTTCATCGCAGAACATATTGTCGTAGCCATGCCGTCCACCGTCAAAGATGACGAACTCCTCGCCGCTCTCCGGGTCACGGGCTGTCACCAGTCCGGGGGCCTCGTCGCTATCTATGATATAGGATTGGGGTTCTCCTTTCACCGTGAGCAGATCTCCGTAATACCAAACCTCCAGCAGTTCATTGCCGGTGGTGGAACAAAGTATCACGGTGGGCAAACGCTTCTCCGCCCATTCTTTCACATGGCCGATGAGCCAGGTGGGATATTTCTCAGTCATCATAGTCTTTCTCCTCCTATTTCAATTTCAGCACAAATCCCCAGATACTCACCACAATCAAGAGGACACCCAGCAGAAAGAAAACCACACGCCGGTATCCTCTGCTGTGTCGATGGGCATCCCGCGTACCAGTGGGGTCGCAGAGCCAGTTCCAGTTGCGGATCGCTCCAAACAAAATCACGGCCCCGATGAGCACCGAGGCAATGCACCAATGCTCTTGTAAAAATGCTGTGATCTGTTCGCTGTTCATTTACAGATACCCCCCCTTTACATCATCGGGAGTTTCCTTTCGGATGATTTCCTCCCGCTCTTTTAAATCCAGCTCCAGAGCTTTTTCCTCCTCCAGATATTCCTCGCAGTCCCGAACCAGTTTTTGGGCGGCTGGGTCATCCGGGACCAGGGCCAGCCAGTGCTTGGCGTATTCATAGGCGGAGGCGGCGGAACGGTATGCCATCAGGCAGGAATAGCCCATCCGGGCGTTCCAGTAGGGATCGTTCTCACCCTGGGCGCGGACGGACTCCAGCAGCTCAATGGCGTGTCGGATGAGATCCCCGTCCACTTCACCGTCGGTCCCATGCTCTCCATGATCTCCCAGCACCGCCAGATTGCTGTAAGCCCGACTCAGCTTGACGGTCAGCAGATAGCCCCGCTCCTGTTCCGGGATGGCTTCGATGGCCCGGATACACCGGGAATACTCGTCCTTCTTATTCCATTGCTCAAGCTGCTCCAGCAGCTCTGCTTTTTCTGCCTGATTCATCATTTCACCGCCTTTTCCGTGTCATCCTTTGCCTTTTTTGAAGTGTTCGCTGCCTCGCCAGGTGTTGACCACACAGGTGAAGATCTGGCCGCAGTGCTTGCACCTAATCATGTGAGCCATAATTTCGTCTGCCCAGCCATCCTCTGTCTTTACCTTCTCCAGTGGGCAGGTGGATTCCTCTTGCATCAGTTCAAATTCCCCCTCCGACACCAACTGCTGAATGTAAGCAATACAGGCCAGATAGTCCTTTGGGGCGTCAAATTTTCTCCATGTTTGAATGTTTCGGCAGTGCTCGCACATAGTGGACGCCTCCTTACGCAAATACCTGCTGGTATTTCTCTTTTCATACCGTGCGACTTTTTAGGTCTGCTGGTGCTGCATGGACACGATATGGCAGTCCGGGCAGAATTCCACATAGAGCGTGCCCTCCGCACAGTCAAACACCGTATCCCACTGAATCTGGGCCAGATATTTCATAGGTTTCCCGCAGTGGGGGCAGGTCGTATATTCCGCGTCCTGTACCCAGTTGGCAAAGCCACCCACCGTGTTCACATCCTGGCAGGCCGCACCGTAAAACAGGGGCACGGGCGCTTCGCCCAGCACAAAGGGATTTTCCGTGAGGGCCTTGTAGTCCTCGGGACTGACATAGCAATCCGTTTTCTCCGCCCCGTCAAAGAGCTCGGAGGGAAAGACTTCCACGCCGCCATCCAGGGTAAAACTGTTAAAGGCTGGACCTTTCAAGAATCCCACACAGTTGGGGCAGCAGGTGGCAGTCAGAATACCATCCAACCCCAGAAATTTCAGCCGCTCATCCCGGCCATCCAGCACCAGCATGTCCACCATGCGTCCGCCACAGTGGGGGCATGTGTCCTCCCGTGCCCGGCCAATGCGGACGGGAGATTTCTCGCTGGTGGTTCCTTTGACCATAGGATAGCAGGTATCGAAGTTGAGCTGGATTTTCTGGCCCTCCTTGTCGAAGGTCCAGCCTCCGATCTGCGCATAGCTGGATGGGTCTACATAGAGGCCCTTGCGCCAGGGCCGGGGATTTCGCTCCAGCTCCAGCAGAGTTTCCATTGCCTTGTCATCTCCTTGCATAGCAAGGCAACTCATCAGGTTGGAGGCCGCGCTGGAATATTCCGCAGACAACAGCGCATGGATCAGACCATCCCGCACATCGGCGGGAGCGTGATCATAGATCTCACAGGGCCAGAACACCTCTGCGGCCAGTGCCACTCGCTGAATCTCCGGGGTGATGGCATCATGGTAGCCAAGCAGCTGCCAAAAGTCGGCGAACTCTGGGTCCTTCATATCAGCCAGCCTCTGGATGTTCTGTATCAAGTTTCTTTGTTTTTCGACAATTTGTTCCGGCATCCAGGCCAGAGCAGCTTGCCGTTCTTGCTCGCACTTACATTTCCAACACAATCCCTCATAACCCAATGGGGTTCCACAGCTGGGGCAGGTATATTTCAGACTCATGTTCTCATACTCCTTTCAGGCAATAAAAAAGCCCCACGCCGCACTGTCATAAAGACAGGCTGACGCAGGACATGAAGAAGCCGCGTTGAAGGAGCCGCATCCACCAGCAGATGTAGTTTCTTCAACAACCAAAATATTTTTTTCGTATCTTAAAGCAGCAAATTGCTGTCCAATATATTTGTTCATAGCGGCACCATTTGTTCTGAGCGTAGTTTTATATCTTATTATATCACAGCACCCCTTCAATGAAAATATTTTGTTGGAAATGCTAATGAAAAATTTTTGTGAATTTGTTAAGGCGCAGGGGCTGTTATCTCCATAGTGTCTGGATGGATCAGAGTGATTACTTTTCCCTGATGCAAGGCATAGTTGACTGTCTGTGCTGTGCCTGAACGCAGCTTTTTCTGATTATCAAACACACCGATAAGGTACTCTGCATGATCGACCATATAATAATTTCTTTTTTTATAACTGGAAACATCCGCAGAATGTGAAATAACAATAGAATCGTTTGCGTTTTGGATCAGCTTTTTCAATCTATGTTTACTCTGATCCGGCCATTTAGAGTCATAGCCGATGAAGGGAACTACAACGATAATTTTAATATAAAAGTCAATATGCTTCATCCGGTTCGGTAGGTGCTGCGGTAATATCGCGGTAGAAAGTAGCCCATGCAGCTTCCTCATAGGGGCGTACAAAAAAGAAGCCAATGCTCAATGGAATTGTCAGCAGAAGAACAAGAGAAATCGCCAGAGCCTCTGAACCGGTGAAATATTTGAGAACCAGAAAACCCTCGGCATACAGTGGCACCGAACAGAGCAGCTCCCAGCCAATGAAACTGAAATCCAGACAGAACAGCCGCCATTTGTTGCCATTCATGATCCGCCGGGATTCTGTGATCGCTTCATTTGCGGTCAGCGAAGGATGCTCGGACATGATGTAAGGTGTCATCGCATAGCTGTATGTTTTCACGATTCCCGGAATCACCAACAGCAGCGACCAGAGGGCGATGTACAGACCCTGCAGGAATTTCATGCAGAAGCCATCCCACAGACGGTCTTTCTGAGAGAACAAGTCCGAGATGGCAGCATCATTTCCATCTACAAGGTTCAGATTAAAATGAGCATATCCCAGTTGAACTGCACCGCCCACGATCAGTTGGAGGACTGCCCACAGAACAATGCCGGCAAGCAGAACAGCAAGCAGCCGACCGCCGTTGGGCTGGGAGAACAGTTCAAAATGGATGTCCTTTGCCTGATTGGAATTGGATACGGCACTGTTGGAACTGCTCACAATGGTAGCACCGAGCGCACTGGCGGCAATACCTGTCAAAACAGCAGTTTTCCATTTTCCGCGCAGGGCATCGAGAGCGAGCATACGATAGTCGGCAGATACTTTCATAAAAGCAACCTCCTGTCTGAAAACGGCAAGGATTTGTGAAATAGGAAGATGATATGCCACTTTAATTTAGATACGTTTGAAAAGCTAAAAAAATTGCAGCATGAATGAAAAAGAGGCTGTTACACCGGTTTTATCCTTGTGCAACAGCCCCTTCCTTTACTTCAGCAGCTTGTCCAGTTCATCATATTGCATTACTGGAGCTTTGCAAGGATTTCTTCAGCCGTCATACCGCTGGCAAGCAGCTTCTTCAGCACATCTTCTGCTTCGCCCTTCTTTGCTTCTTCTGCTGCTTTTGCTTCGGCGGCAGCTTTTTTGTTTTCGGCTTTGGCAAGTTCCTTGGTGGCGGCTTTCAATTCTGCTTTCTTGGCTTTCAGCTGCGTCTTCAGATCATCGAGATTTGCAGTCAACGTAGCAACCTCAGATTCGATTTTCTCTTTTTTTGCGGCCTTTTCTGCAATGACTGCTACATAATCAACGCTGGCCTTTACAGTACGAGCCTTATTCTTGCTTCCCTTGGGTCTTGCCATAATAATTTCCTCCCATAAAGTGAAATAATTTGATACTTACAAGTATATTTCCAAATAGTCAGAATTGCAATAGGTAACATGAGCCGTCTTCAACTGCCAATGCAAATCTTATTCGGTATGCCCGAAGATCGTCGCAAATGTATTCCTTCAATGGTAACAATCATGGAGATTAGTGTTTATCTGGAGATTACCAAAGGATAAATAGAAGCAGTATTAAAGCCGTTCACCACGCAGATTTTCCAGCGTGGCGAACGGCTTTTTTGCTGCCCCTATATTTACAGGTAGGAGGAATCGAAGAAGTCTTTTAATGTAATTCCTAAACCCTGACAAATTCTTTCAATCGTCTCTACGCTTAACTGCCCTCCCCGACGGGCAGTTGTTTGAATCGTGGAATACGATATTCCGCATTTCTTTGCCAACACACACAGATTCATATCACGCTCTTGCATCAAATCCTGAACACGCTTAATCGTATCCACGAAATTCCCTCCCATCTTTTTAGTTCAAAACTTTTCCGACAATCTCGAATCTTTGCTCTGGAGATATAAGGATCGGCGAATATTTGGTGTTAAGAGAAACCAAAACCGGTTGGTTATGCACCACGCCATAGCTGTCGGTAAGGAACTCTGCTTGGGATTTGTCTGGGGTATGTTCATCGTATTTTTTCAGATATCCACAGTCATCATATACGAATATCCCGATATCCCCGCATTTAAGTTCTTCGCAGCGCTTCACCCATACGATTTGTCCGCTATGATAACGTGGCTCCATACTATCACCGCTAACGTATATCCCGAACTCGGCACCAGCCGGAACGCTACTGGCAGGCACTTGTATCTGCTGGAACATTTCACCCTCAAGAAAAGCTCCTAGACCTGCCGATACTGGCAACTCTGATACTGGCATCATTATGCAGTCGATTTTCGCAGGCTCTTCTGCGTCTGGCTGGTAGCGCCGGGATGCAATCAAGTCCATTTCGTACTCGGCAACTTTTTTTGCCCTATATCATTTAGAAGGGCGGGTTTCTGAAAGGCCTTTGTAAAGTAGGAAGGTCCTTCCTTGATGTTCAATGCGTGACAGATTGCAACCAGTTGATAGATGCTGGGAGTGGTGTATCCTTTTTCCCATTTGCTGATACCCTTGTCACTGACATCGACGCCATAGTGACGGAGAAGTTCAGAGAAAGCTACAAGTGAATAGCCATTCCTTTTTCGTGTGCCTGCGAGAATCTGACCAACCTCATTGCTATCCCTCGCAGCGACTGCATCATAGCGCACTGTGGATGGGGCTATGTGCATTTTGGTGAGCGTGGTTTTCTTTTTCATAACAAGAACACTCCTTTGTGATCCGGTAAACGAAAAACAGCTCGTGGCACGCAGTATGACTCGCAAGTAATGCACGCTGCATTCTGATAAATCTGCAAAAAGGATGATTTCTGATGTGTGGTGATTACAACCTTCGCCGTGAGAAAAGATACGTCGAAGTGGACGTTCGTTTTACTCCTGATGGCAAGATCCGCCCTCTTGCCATAAACTATGACAAGGCTCACACTTATGGAATTGATCGTGTCTTGGCAGTCAAACACGGGACATCACGCCTAGGCGGAAAAGGTCACTGTTTCACCTGCCTGATTTGCGGTCAGAAGCGGAATCTTTGGCTTGAAAAGGGCAAGTGGTTCGTGGAAGCCTACTGTGCCACATCAGAAGGTAGGGCTTCATAATGGCAAGATACTTATCGCGTGCAGAACTTTCGTGCATAGCAGGCAAATATATTGAAATGTACTATGCACTCTTCGGAATAAGCAAAAATGACCCCGCTCCTATTAACCCAGAGCAGTTTGCAAATTCTGTTCTTGGACTGAACCTGAAGATGTTGCCGCTGTGTAGCGATGGTCACATCCTTGGATTAACGGTTTTCCAGAGATGTAGCTTCACAGCAACCCTTGAGGATGGAACAAAGCTTGTTGAAGTATTTATGCCGAGGGATATCGTAATCGATTCCGCCCTTGCGTCAGACAGCTGCACCGGATGCCGGAATTTCACGATAGCGCATGAAGCGGCACACCATATTCTGGCTGACCAGTTTCCGAACGACTACGGAAAAGCAGTCAAGTGCCGTGGGCACATTGCCTATCGGGAACGAAACGGACAGCCCTCATGGGAAGAATGGCAGGCGGATACCCTTGCAGCAGAGCTGCTGATGCCAACATTTCTGATCAATGCCGAAATAGAACGTGTAGCGTTGACTCTGCCAAATGGGATCCTGTACAAATCCGCATCGGACCCGAACTATGAAAAAATTCTGGAGATGGCTGCACGGATGGGAGTATCGTGGTCTGCGATTAGGATCAGATTACAGCAGATGCAGGTCATCAACGGAAAACCCATCCACTGCCATCCATTGGACGTCATTCGATTTGGAGAATAATATGACTTGGTCAAATAATCGCTCTTTTAAGAGTAAACCGCTGGACAATATACAGCAGGCACAATTCAGCATTGGCTGGAGGTTTTGTCCGGTTTGCGGACACAAGCTCTACCAAAAAACCGAGAGCTGTTCAGGCTCTATCAGCATAAAGTGTCTCAAGTGCGGTAACATAGCAACAGTTGACTTAGCCTACCGCAGGCGCTGACTTTTTTAGACAAACCACAATTTCAAAAATCGGGTGCATTGCACCCTGAATATGGACTGTTCGTCACCGAGCAACGGGCCATTGCCGCAAGGCAATGTATGAAACGCGCTCCAAATAGCCGGGCAACAGCTGATTGAGAGATTTTCTTTGAAGATCCCTCAGTTGGTTGTTGTCCGGCTATTTTTTTAGCCTTCAGGAAGCCTGCTCCCGTAAAAAGGAGCAGGCTTTATGTTTGTCCGTTTTTCGTGGATGCCCCAAGCGGCTAGATATCCGTAGCAACTCCGAGTTTTCGACTTCTCACGCTTTATCGAAAATTTTGAGGTTTGCGATGTCTTTTAATAAGGGCTATGAGTTGAAGAAGTTTGAAGCACACTGGGGAAAGCTGCGCATTGAGTACGCGGCTGCAGGAATGACGGAAGATGCCATCCAGAAGATGTACGACTATGACCGTCAGCAGTTCAATTCAGAGCGTACCTTCGTCGAGCGGACGCAGGAATTCACTGCTCCAGCGTATGAAAGTTCCGAGGAAAAAGCATCTCCCTTGATGTTACGCTATCAGGAAGCCATTACCACAAAGGATACCTATCACGAAACTAAGAGTAAATTTGCATGGATCGGTGAAATCGAGAACGAACGGTTGCTGTCTGCTCTTGAAAATTTATCGGAAGATGACCTCAAACTTTTGACGCTCTACGCCTATGAAGGTTACAACGAGAGCGAAATTTCTAAAGTTTTTAATATCTCACAGCCTGCAATTCATAAGAGAATAATGAAAATCACTATTTTTTGAAGAAGTTTTGATTTTTGGTTATAATTTGACCATTTTCGTCGGCTACCAAGTGAGAGGACAATTTCCCAAGCGGCACCTGCCGCAGGGCGAAACGTCCGACCTCAGGGACCTTGAAAACTGAATAGTTCCGTCATCTGGTACTCCGATAATGATACTTCCGTAATTCGCGGCCCGGTCACAAAGCAGACGGGGTGGCTGAAATGCCAATGAAGCGGTACAAGTCCGCTGCCAGATGTTCATGCCCCACTCGCAGGGAGCCGAGGGCGAATATGCGAGACCTTTAATCATATTGATCCGGGAACTGTCGGGTATGTTCCACGCATCCGGCAGTTCCCGTTTTTTACGTATTCTTATTTATTCTTTACCCGAATATCCACTTTTGATACACAGGAGGACACTTTTATGGACGAGTTGAACCCCACGGTGCGCGAGCAGGAAATCTATGAGGAGATGGAGCTGACCCCTGAGATGGTCAAGTCCATCTGCACCCTCTGCGGCACCTGTCTGCGGCACTTTGTGGATGCAAAGGCTTTCAAGATCGCGCTTGTACCAAGCCCAGACCGGAGCATGGACACCTGCACCGTCTGCCAGATGCGGCGCGGCTACGATTATGTGGTCATGCACCACTGACCCAACCATACCACCATACCTTGAACAAAGCCCGCTGCGGAACATCCGGCGGCGGGCTTTGCACATAACAACGTGGAGGTACAATTTTGCAGCAAAACTGGAAATTCCAACGCGGAGACATCTTCTTCACCCATTTCGGGGCGAGCACCGGCTCGGAACAGCACGGTGACCGCCCGGCGGTCATTCTTCAGAATGATGTGGGCAATTATCACTCTCCGACCCTGATCGTTGCGACCATGACAAGCAAGGCGGAAAAGAAAGTAAACCAGCCGACCCACTGCCTGTTGGAAAACGCAGGGTTGAATATGCCGTCCGTTGTGCAGGCAGAGCAAATCTTCACCATCGACAAAAGCCGGGCACTGAAGTATCTGGGGCATCTGACCCCGGAGGAAATGCGCCGGGTGGATGATGCGGTTCGCATCAGTCTTGCGCTGAACCCTATGGGCAGCATCCAGCAGATAGAGCCTATCCGGCGCTCTACGGCAATCTACGCGCCGCCCGAGGTGGTGGATGGCAAACCGCCTGTCTACCCCTATACGCCCATCCGGTCGTCCTTTGAGAACGCCGGAAGCATCGAGGAAATGATGCTGTACACCGAGTTGCAATCCGCGGTTCATGCCATGATCCAGCGGCTCGAATACAGCTTCACCTTTAATCCCAGCTTGCTCACCAGCCCGAAGCGTAAGAAGCAAGTGACTGAGATCTTAGAGGAAGCCGAGAAGTACATTTGGAGGATCAAGGAGGAAATGCGATGCGCCTGAACGACAACAATACTTTCATTGGTATCAACCCGCCGTACCAGCTCATGGTCATCCACAGCAGCAAGCTGATCTATCCCCGCGAGATCTACCAGCGGGGCGTAGAGCGCAAGCGGGTGGAGCTGATTGCAAGGGACTTCAACGAGTACATCGTTAACGAGCCGAAGGTCAGCTTCCGCAACGGCAGGTACTTTACATATAGTATTTTCTTTTGAATAATCGACATATTGAACTAGGAAGAGAGGACAGGAATGAGCGAGATCGCAGCCTGCACTTTGATTCAGGAAGAGCCTGACAGAAAGACGGAGAGGTATCTGACGATGTTCAAGGACTACCCGGATGTGGTGACGGTGGAGCATCTTCAGGAAATGCTTGGCATCTGCCGGAAGAATGCGTATCTGCTGGTCAAGCAGAATAAGATCCACTCGGCGCGTGTAGGACGCAGCTATAAGATACCAAAACTCTGCGTGGTAGAGTACCTGATCGATCAGAATCGGCAACCTGGAGGGATGCGCTCTCAAAAATCCCTTGCGCCATCCTTGCAAAATAATTTGGAATACCCTAAACTAAGGGTGCCTAAAGCAAATGGCGTTTGGCTGCGAACAGAAAGGAGCATAACTATGACAAATGTGGCCGGACATTTAAGAGAACAAAACGGTATGTATCAGATGATTCTGAGCTGGAAAGACACAGATGGAAAGCGCAGAACCAAATCCATCAGCACAGGACTTCCTGTTAAAGGAAACAAAAAAAGAGCTGAATCTCTGTTGCGTAAAACACAAAAAGAGTTTAACCCTGAAACGATGCAGCAGGTTTCCGACCTGCCGGTATCGGAATATCTGAACCGCTGGCTTCGGGAAAGCGTGATGAACCTTCCGCCCGAAACCTATGGCAGATATGCTTATGATCTGGGAAGAGTAGTTGTCCCATACTTTGAAAAGAAGCGGCTGTCTTTGAAAGCACTCTCTCCGCGCGATCTGGAAACGTTCTTCCGCTATGAGCGTCAGCAGGAGGAGGCCAGTGTACAGCAGCTTCTGGATTGGCACAAGGAGTTGACCGATGCCCTGTAATATGCCGTTGCCAATAATTGGCTGAAGGTCAGCCCCATCAAAGAAGTTGACCCCTGCCTTGATAACTCCCCGGTACTTTTCACCGACTTCATCACGGACTGGTTGAAAATGATGAAGTCACGAGTGGAAATCACAACCTATACCAGCTATGAAAGAGCAATCATTCACAAGATCGTCCCATATTTTGAACCGCTCCACTATACATCGCAGGATATGGAACAGCATCCCAAATACATCCAAGACTTCTACCAGCATGAGTTGGATCGTGGCCTTACGGCAAACACCGTCATTTACTATCACGCCAACATCCGCAAATGCTTGCAGTATGCTTTTCAAATCGGCATGATCCGTTCCAACCCGGCAGATCGCGTTGAACGTCCTCGTAAGGAAAAGTTCAAGTCGGAGATTTACAGCGGTGAAGAACTGGAGCAGCTTTTCAAAGCGATTCAAGGTGACCCTTCGGAGTTTGGCGTTATCATGGCTGCATTCTACGGCCTGCGGCGCAGTGAAGTTGTTGGCTTGAAATGGGATGCCATTGACTTTGAGAACAAGAAAATCAGCATTCAGCATACGGTTGTGACCGCAAAGGTCAACGGAACGGTAACGGAAATCGCACGAGATAAGACAAAAACAAAGTCGAGCTGCCGGACGCTTCCCCCTGATCCCTGCCTGTGAGCAGATGCTCAATAAAATGAAAAAGGAGCAGGAGCAGAATCGGAAGGTCTGCGGCAAAAGCTATTGCACCGATTATCTTGACTATATCTATGTAGACCCGATGGGAAAACGGATTCGGCCCGATTTCCTGAGCCAGCATTTCCCGGATTTTCTGGTCGCACACCAGATGAAGCGTATCCGCTTTCACGATCTGCGCCATAGCTGCGCCAGTCTGCTCTATGCCAATGGCGTGAGCCTGAAGGAGATTCAGGAGTGGCTGGGGCACAGCGACATCAGCACGACAAGCAACATTTATACACATCTGGATTTCTCCAGTAAGGTATCTTCGGCGAATGCAATCGTCAATATCTTCCCAGAAAACGCCAAAGTATAAAAAATGGACAAAAAAGAAAAACAGCCTAAAATCTTTCGATCCTAAGCTGTTTTATGATGGAGTGCCGATGGTGGGACTCGAACCCACATGGTTTCCCGAACGATTTTGAGTCGTTTGCGTCTGCCATTCCGCCACATCGGCTTATATTCAATTTTGGGACATTAGTACCGGTTTCTGGAGATTGGAGGGATGTTCAGGAGGGATGTAAGAAATCTTGCTCCGACAAACCCTCAAAATCCAACGTATACTCGTGAATTTCTCGTACAGACACGGAAAATCACGAAGGGGATTTTGAGTCGTTTGCGTCTGCCATTCCGCCACATCGGCTGATATTCAATTTTGAGACATTCGTACCGGTTTCTGAAGATTGGAGGGATGTTCAGGAGGGATGTAAGAAATCCTGCTTCGACAAACCTTCAAAATTCAACGCACAATCGTGAATTTCTCGTACAGACAAGAAAAATCACGAAGCGGATTTTGAGTCCCCCTCGTCTGCCATTCCGACACACCGGCGTATTCTATTTTACAGACAACATAGTTATTATAGCGGATTTTTCTCCCAAAATCAAGATGCAGCTCACAACTCATCAAATTTCTGCAAATTTCCTCTCCCCTTTTGGGCCGCGGGCGTGTATACTGAGAGAGACAACATCATACCCAAAGGAGTGCTCTCTATGAATCAGTTTCTTTCTGCCCCCGTTACCGACGCCCAGCGCCAGCGCGACGCACTGTTAGGGGCGCTGGTGGGGCTGGCCCGCTCCACCGTCAACGAGCCGAAGACCGAGGACACCGACCGTGTGCTGACCTCCGGTCTCCGGCTGGCTGCCGACCCGGACGCTGCCGAAGACGCGCTGCGCCGGATGTACCACATCGTCGAGACGGAAAAGCACCGCGTCGCCCCCAACTGCGCCATCTGCACCATGCGCTGCAGCAACACCGACAACTACGACCTCGCCCGGCTCTGGGCCGCGCCGGAGAACATCCGCACCCTCAAACTGCGGCTGCTGGCAGCAGTATTCCGGCTGGCACAGGGCCGCCCGGACGCCCGCGCGCAGGAGGTCATCGACCAGGCCCTTTTTGTCCTCGCCGAAGACTGGGACGAGGAACTTCTCGCCCCCGTCGTGAAGCGGGCCGAGGACTGCTGTGCCGGGTAAATTCCCCGGAAATTTCTGCTTTTCCCCGCGCGCTGCATTTCTTTTCTCTCCGCTGCGCCGCACACAAATCCGGACAGTTTCTTTTTTCCAAGGCATTCTTTCCCCCTTTTGTCAGAATTCAGCGCTCCGGGCGCAGAAATATGGGGATGCTTTTTCCAAAAAACACTTTACAAACGTCAAAGAAATAACTATTATATAAGTATAGTGCTTCCAATCGTTGGCACGAACAGAAAGCGGTCGGACTGACCGGTAATACAGCTTCCGGCCCGGAAATCATCCACGTTTCCAATTTGCAGTGGAATACAGGAAAGAAGGTATAAGCTATGTCTGAGAAAAAGTCTGCTGTCCCCGCAGCGGCCGCTGCTCCTGAGACTCCTGCGGCAGAGCCGAAGAAGCGCAAATCTTCTGGTGCTGCACAGCGGCGCGGCCGTCCCCCGCTCTCCCCGGAGGTTTATGTCGAGTTCGGCACCAACCAGTACAACATCACCGATGTCATCGAGCGCGCAAAGGCCGACTACCGCGCCACCCATAAAGTGGGCGTCCAGTCCTGCAAGGTCTACGTCAAGCCTGAAGAGGGTATGGCCTACTATGTCATCAACAAAGTCTCCGGCAAGCTGGAGCTGTGATGTTCCTCAACACGAACAAAGGCGTCTGCACAGTCATTTGTGCAGACGCCTTTTCTTTTTTATAAGCCGTACAGTTCGGTGTACTTTCGGGTAAGGTACTGGATATAATCCTCAGCACTGAAATCGCCGCAGGCATTCTTCACCACGTCGGCAGGCTCCATCAGCCCGCCGTACTGGTGGACCTTTTCCCGCAGCCACGCCGTGATGGGCGTGAGGTCGCCCCGGGCCGCTGCGCCCCAGACATCCACGTCCTGCTCCATCCGGCGGAGCATCTGAGCGCCGTAGGCACTGCCCAGCGCGTAAGACGGGAAGTAGCCGAACGCGCCGCCCGACCAGTGGCTGTCCTGCAGACACCCATCCCGGTCATTCGGCACCTCGATGCCCAGATATTCCTTATAAAGCTTTGCCCAGACGGCCGGCACATCTTTTGCTTCCAGCGTGCCGCCGATGAGCTGCTTTTCGATCTCATACCGTACCATGACGTGGAGGCAGTAGGTCAGCTCGTCGGCCTCGGTGCGGATGAGGCTGGGCTGAGCCTTATTGACCGCGCGGTAGAACTGCTCTGCGCTCACGCCGCCCAGCTGCCGGGGAAAGAACTCCTGCACCTTGGGATAGATGGCTTCCACGAAGGGCCGCGACCGGCCAATGAGGTTCTCATAGAAACGGGACTGGCTCTCGTGGACGCCCATCGAGACGCCGCCCGCAAGACAGGTGTACTGCAGGTCATCCCGGATGCCCAGTTCATACAGAGCATGGCCGCCCTCGTGGAGGACAGAGTACATCGAGGATGCCACATTGTGCTCGTCGTAGTTGGTGGTGATGCGGACATCCTTATTGTTGAATTCCAGCGTGAAGGGGTGCTCCGTCTCGCCCAGACCACAATGGCTGCGGTCGAGGCCCATCACCTCCATCAGATAGTCGGCGAAGGCCTTCTGCTGTGCTGCCGGGTACTCCTGATGCAGGAAGCTGTCGTCGATCTGCGGCTTCTCGCCGATTTTATGGATGAGCGGCACCAGCCCCTCCCGCAGCGTCGCAAAGAAGCTGTCCAGCATCTTCCTATCCACGCCGCGCTCATACTCGTTCAGCAGAGCGTCATAGGGCGCTTTCGAGGCGTCATAATAACCGGCAAAGCGGCGGTTGTAGTCTACAAGCTCCTGCAAAACGGGGCAGAACAGGGCGAAATCGTCCTGTGCCTTGGCCTTGTGCCAGACGTCGTCCGCCCGGTTGCACAGCTCTTTGTAGGCCATATATTCGTCCGCCGGGATGCGGGTCAGCTGCTCACAGCTGCGGCGCAGCTCCTCCACTTCGCGGCGGTGGACGAGGTCCAGCTCCCCGGCCCGGGCGCTCAGCTCATCCAGCAGCGCTTTCGTCTCGGGGCAGGTCATCAGCTTCTGGCTCTCCCCGGCAAGAATGCTCATGGCCACGCCCCTGCCCTCGGAGGTATCGCTGGGCGCGGTGGTCACGGCATCCAGATAAAGGGAGCTGTCCGCACAGTGGTAGGCGTACAGCTTCTTTTGCAGCAATTCCAGCTGCTGCAAGGCGCGTTCTATCTCCATTGTCTTTCTCCTTTTTCTTTGATTTTTATCCCCAACCGAACAGCTTCCGCTTCGGCACCTGAACGGGGTCGGGTATCTCAAACTCGTACCGCTCGGTGGCGTTGATGACCGTCGTGCCGCCCCGGGTGCAGACACGGGGCAGGTTTGCCCCATAATTCAGGTGCATATGCCCGTGGATGAACCACTTAGGCTGATACAGGTCCATCAGATCGTTGAACACCTGAAACCCCTTGTGGGCCTTGTCGGTGCCGTCGTTGAGGCCGGATGCCGGGGCATGGGTCAGCAGGATGTCGATGCCGCCCGCCCGCCGGGCCGCGAGCCAGAGCTTCCGGACGCGCCACCGCATTTCAGCCTCGGTGTACTGGAAGGTGTCATCCCTGTTGTACCGATTGCACCCGCCCAGACCCATGATGCGCAGGCCTTTCCAGACATAGACCGCATCGTCCACGCAGATGCAGCCACCCGGCTCCGATTCCTTGTAACTGCCGTCGTGGTTGCCGTGGACGTACAGGATGGGGGCGGTGGTGAAGTTCGTGAGGTATTCGAGATATTTTTTCGGCAGATCACCGCAGGAGAGGATAAGGTCGATGCCTTCCAGCCGCTTGCGGACACTCTCGTCCCAGAGCAGTTTGGACGGCACATCCGAGATCGCAAGTATTTTCACGATGTTTTTGCTCCATTCTTTTCTATCCTTGGGGCTTTGCCTGTTACTGCGGCGTTCCCTTTACGATGTCCAGTCCATTGATGTTCAAAAGGCTGCGGGTCTTGGCGTCCAGTTCGTCGTAGCTGGGCAGTTCGCCCTCTACGCACTCTTCCAGCCAGTCCATCTCCATCAGTTCCTTGGGCGTATAGATGCCGGAAGCCGCATGGTGAAGGGCATGGCCCTGACTGTAGCTCTCGGTCGGGAAAACCTGTATCTCCCCATCGCAGAGCTGGCGCTCTGCCATCTTGAGCAGCTGCATGGTGCCGTCGTTCAGCCGGGTGGGGTATTCCACCCGCTCGGCACCGCTCTTGAGTCCCCACCAGTAGTTGATCGCCCTGCCGCCGGGGGCGCTGTCCCATGTTCCGGCAAACACGGAGCGGACGATCTCGGTGAAGAACACGTCCCACCGCCACTCCGGCAGGCCCAGCGGCTGCAGAACGCCGTCGGGCAGACGGCGGCAGAGGCCGTAATCGCGGTAGGTTCCTTCCGGCTCCCGGAAGTCCTGACTGTAGAAGACTTCGATGTCTTTCCTGTCCGAGAAATCCTGCGGGTGTGCCGCATCGCACAGGCAGGCCCAGCGCAGCACCACCCGGCTGTCGGGCCGGACGGCACGCACGCCCTGGGCAAAGGCATTGATGGCCGCAGGCACACCATACACCGGGTTTGCAGCCACATAGCCCACCTTGTCACTGTGGGAGACGATGCCTGCCAGCATTCCCAGCAGATAGGTCACCTCATAGGTGCGGGGGTAGTAGGTGCGCACCAGCGGATGGGGCGCACTGAGGGAACAGTTCAAAAAGCGGGTCTTGGGGTGCTGGGCCGCGACCTTCAGGCAGGCGGTGTGCATCCGGGCGCTGGTGGTGAAGACGATGTCCGCGTGGTCGTGGGCTACCTCTTCCAGCACCTGCTCTGCGTCCACCTCGGGGTTGATATTCTCCCGGCAGCTGACATAGAGCTTATCCGGGAAAGCTTTCACCAGCGCGGCACGGCCCTTGTCCTGCCCGCGCACCCATGCGCTGGTCTGGGCGTTGTGCTCGTGGAGGAACACCACCCGCAGCTCGCTGGGGCGGGAGCTGAAAATGTTCAGCTTGCTCAGCAGCGGCTCCGAGCTTTGCTTCGGCTCCAGCAGCAGTTCCACAGCGTGGGGCTCTGCCAGAATTTTCACCTCGTCCCAGAGGCGGGCCAGATTCTCCCGCACCTCGGTCGGGGTGGACTCGCAGGCATCGGCATAACGGTACACCGACAGGTACACCAAAAGTGCGTCGCCCGGCGTCAGGCCCAGTGAGCCGCCGCCCAGCGCATAGAACTGCTGGCTGAACATGGTGTAGAGGGACGAAAAATTCAGTCGGTCATCCTCCGTCCACGCCTCGCCCGTGGCCTTGCAGGCCAGCGCCTGCAGCTTTGCATAGCCCCCCAGCCGGGAGAAGCTGACGTAGTTGATGCGGGAAAACTTGTAAAAATCAAGGAACTCGTAATAGAGCTTATTTTCCAGCGTGTCGTTCTTTGCCGGGATGAGCCGGGTGACGGTGCCGGGAATTTTCACGGCCTCATAGTATTTGAGGACGGAGACACGCTTGTTGCCCTCCTGCACATAGAATTTGTTCAGGTATTCGAAGGCAATAATAGGGGTGTGGATCCCCTCTTCCAGATGGGCGTCACAGAGGTTCGACCACTTGACTGCAAACTCGGTGTCGTCGTCCAGAAGAGGCATGAAATTGGAGGCAAAGGCGGTGTGGCGTCCGGCGGTCTTGGTACCCACGATGCTCTCGGCCGGGATGTCCACCAGCCCCAGAGGCTCCTGCGCCACGATGTCCACATCGGTGAGGATGTCGTCCAGCACCGCGAGATAGGGCGACTGCCCCCGGGCCACATTGGCCCGGTAGGCGCGCTGGCCCGCACGCTGGGCGCTGCGGTAATCTTCTATCATAAACAAAACTCCTTCTGCTTTTTCAGCAAGCGAAGAGGGATACTTTCCTCTAAGGGATAGTATAGCATGAAAATCGAAATTATGGGAGACTTTCTCGCCGCAAGGTGTTGCTTTCGCACAAATTTTAAGGTACGATAAAAGAAACACACGTTTCTTGTGAGGTAAGCTATGCTTTGTGAAACTCTTCCCCGGCTGGAAGCCGACGAATATCCCGGCGGTCTGTGGTACTACGAGCCCCACACCTACCAGCCCTACCGCTATGTGCTGGGGCGGGTGGGCCGCCGCCCGCTGGTGTGCATCGGCATCAACCCCAGCACCGCCCAGCCCGGCGCGCTGGACCCCACTCTGAAGAGTGTCGAGCGTCTGGCCAACGCCAACGGCTTCGACAGCTGGATCATGTTCAACGTCTACCCCCAGCGGGCCACCAACCCCAACGACATGGACAAAACGCCCGACCGCGCCCTCTGCGACGAAAACCTCCGCTGGCTGCAGGCCGTGCTGGCCCAGACCGAGCCCACCATGTGGGCCGCATGGGGTACTCTGATTGAAAAGCGGGACTATCTGCCCGGCCTGATGCGGGAGATGGTTGCCCTGACGCGGGAAAAGAACATCCCCTGGGTGACCTTCGGCCCCCGCAGCAAAAAGGGCCACCCCCACCATCCCCTCTACCTGCGCAAGGACTCCACGCCGAAACCTTTCGATGTAGAAAACTACCTCAACACCTGTTTTGAATGAATCTCTCAGGGAGGGAATTGCATGACACCGGAACGATATAAAAAACTGACAGACTGGCTCGAAGGACATCCCGCCCTGCGGGAGGGCATCATCCTGCTCAACCGCTGGCTCCCCCTCGTGCCTTTTGTCTGCTATCCGGTGCTTCTGGTACTGCTCAACCTCCGGTGGTTCACAATGCTCACCATCGGACGGGGCGGCGGCGCTCTTGATTTTATGCAGGTCATTGCCCGGGCCATTCTCGTTCCGGGTCTGGCGTTCGGGCTGGGGACCATCCTGCGGGCGAGGCTCAACTTCCCCCGCCCTTATGAGCAGCCGGGCTTCGTGCCGCTGGTATCTAAGGAGACCCACGGCAATTCCTGCCCTTCCCGCCACGCACTCAGTGCCGCCGTCCTCGGGATGGTGTGGCTCTACTTCTACCCTGCCGTCGGCGTCGTGATGCTGACCATCGCCGCCCTCATCTGTCTGCTGCGGGTGCTTTCTGGGGCGCACTTCGTCCGGGATGTGCTGGCAGGCGCAGCCTTCGGGCTTACGTTCGGCTTTGTGGGGATGTGGCTGCTGTGAGAAGCCTTTTGCAAAAAGCGCAAAAAAGTTTCAGATTTCTCTTGACAGAACCCCGGGGCTATGGTATTATACTTCTCGCAGCGTGCTTCGACTCACAGCTGCAAACCATATCAGAACCGAATGGGATAACAACGTGCGCCCGTAGCTCAGGTGGATAGAGCAACTGCCTTCTAAGCAGTGGGCCGGGGGTTCGAGTCCCTTCGGGCGCATTGATGTGGTGCCCATAGCGTAGTCGGTTAACGCGCCAGATTGTGGATCTGGAGACCGTGGGTTCGAGTCCCACTGGGCACCCCACTAAAAAGACCCGCAAGCATATGCTTGCGGGTCTTTTTCTATTGTGGGGATGTCCAGTGGGACTCGAACAGCAGCCGAACCGACCGCCGCCTGCGGCGGAAACAGGGAGGTGAGGCTGGGGCCGCGCTCTGATTTTTCAAGGCCCCGCCAAGGGGCTGCGGAAAAATCAGCAAGCGCAACTCGTGAGCCGCTCCCCTCACCTTCTACCTCATAAATAAATTAAGGCCGCAGCCCAGAACACCTTTCCGTGTTCCACGCTGCGGCCTTTTCGTATTTCTCAGCTTCCCAGCTGCTTCAGGATATTAGCGACCTCATCGTTGGAGTAGCCCTCCTTCAGCAGTTCGCTGCGGATGGCCGTATCGCTCCTGCCCTGCCGGTAGAGACGGGCGGCGCTGTAAGGTACGATGGTGCTGCCTCCGGACGACAGCACTGACCCCCTGCCCGAGCCTCCCGAACTGCCCGCACTCTTTGCCCCGGCGTTTGCCGCAGCCTGCTGGGCGCTCTGGGCTGCCTTGGACTGCTTGAGCGCCCATTCGCCCTTTGCGATATTCAGCTTTTCGCTGGTCGCATTGTTGTTGAACTCCTGCTGGCGCAGGGTGTCCTGATACTGCCGCTCCGCCTGCTCGTTCTTGTACTTCTGCTGGGCAAGGCTGTCCTGCCGCTGGGTCTCCTGCATCTGCTGGTCCCACGCAGCGTCGGCACGCTCGGCCGCGTAGGCGCGGTCTTTCGCGTACATATTGTATCCGGTGTTGGCCAGCGCACCCACCAGCGAGCCGATGCCGGTGGTCCCGGTGATGGCCAGCTGCACCGCGTCGCCGATGACGCCCAGAATGCTCAGCACACCATTGAACGCCTGCTTGCGCTTGGCGATGGCCTGCTGCTCCTGGTTGGAATAGTAGCCGTACAGGGTGTCCAGCCGGCCCAGATAGTCCTGATAGCGGCCATAGTCCTGCTCGTAGGCAGCATTGTAGGCGCTGCCCTTCCGGTCGAGCTGACTGTAATAGTCCGACAGCTCCGCATTATACTGCGCCTGTGCGTTCTTCTCCTGCGTGTTGAGCTGGTCGATCCGGGTCACGACATCGTCGCCCTCACTGTTGTAGGTGTCCAACGCCAGCCGGTAGAGGGACGGCAGGGCGTCGTTCAGCGCGCCCATCTGCTGCTGGTACGCCTGCTGGGCCGCACTGGCCGCATAGCTGGAGCCGTAGCCGCCGGTGAGGGCCGCAGCCTGTGCGGCGGCGTCCGCGCTGGCGTTGCGGGCGTTCTGGGTGTACTGCTGGGCATACTGGCGGTAGAGCGGATCCTGTGCATAGCTGTACTGGAAGCTGTTCCGCTCCAGCAGCTGACCGATGAGGTCTTCGATGCGGCCCTGATAGGCGCTCTCATACTTGCCCGGCCGGTTCTGCTGCCAGTTTCTCAGGTCCGCTGCTGCGTCGGTGACGCTCTGACCGGGGGTGTACACCGCATTTGTCAGTGCATTCTCCACCTCTTTGCGGCTGTTCAGTCCCGCCGTGCTGTAGGAGGACTGGACTGCAGGCTGGGCAGCCACATCTTCCAGCAGCTGCTGTTCTTTCTTTTTCTCGGTGCTCATAAATTCTCCTTTCTCACTGGATGCTGTTCAGCCGGGCGCGCAGCGGCTCCGACATATTTTCCACGTCCAGATTGCAGAGCACATATTGTAATTGCTCCTGCATCTGGTATAAGTAGTTGCGGATGGCGCGGGCATCCTCCGCGTCCATGTTCTCGCTCAGATGGGGCAGTCCGATCTTCGAAAGTCCCGTGACACTTGCCATGTTCAGTTCACCTCCTGTGCCAGAATGCCGCCCTTCGCGGCGGCGCTCGTCCGGGTCAGGCTGCGCAGGGTGAGCTGTCCTCTGCCCTTCAGCCGGAGCCGCAGGCTCCCGCACCGCCTCGGCACAAGCGGAACATCGAAGCAGCGCCGCCCGTCGGCGGTCAGCTGGGCCAGTGTCTCCCACGCCCCGCTGTCGTAACTCACAGCCACCTCGATGCGGCTCTTCACCTCGGCCTCGAGCCGGAGCGTCAGCCGGGAGAGATACAGCTCTTCCGGGCCGTCCAGCCCGATATTCCCGCTGACGAGCTCGAAACTCACGCCGTCCTCGATGCCGCCCGCCTGCTGCCAGTTCTCCTCCCGGTCCGCATCTGCGGCCCAGATGGCCTTTCCGTCCCAGAGATAGAGCTGCCCGCCGCTTCCGGTCATCTCGTAGGAGCAGACATCTTCCTCCTGCCAGAGCCCCCGTTCGGTGTCGTAGACCAGCAGCCGGACGGCCTGGGCTTCGCCGCTGCCCCGCACGAGGTGCAGATAATACCGCCCGTCCAGCGCGCCGCCCAGCGCCGACTTCACGTTCCGCAGCCGGGCCGGGTCGAGGGCCGTCGAGACTTTGGTGGGGATGCTGCCGTCCCAGGCCATCACGCCGTCGGGCGAGAGATAATAAAGCGTCTCGTTGATGACGCAGAGGCTCCGGGCCGCGCCCTTTGCCACGCCCCGGCAGCGCAGGCTGCTGAGCTGGAAATCCGAGGGCTTGGAGCCGTAAAGCTTGTGAAGGGTGTTTTCCTTGAAGAAAAGCGCGTATCCCATACAGGTAGCCGCGCCGGTAAATGCCCCGTCGCTGCCCACGGTCACGGCATAGCTGTCGGCGGCAATGCCCCGGTAGGAGAACCAGTTGGTGGGGTCGCCCAGCTTGCAGGCGTAGATGACGTTCTCCTTGTTGGAGCATCCCCACACCCGGTTGTCGCACTCGGTCAGGTAGTCCATGTCCGGCACCCGGCGTTCCAGCTCCACCACCTCTGCCGAGACGAACTCCCGGCTGACGCTGCCGTCCAGACTCACCCATCTTACCGCTGCGCCGGTACGGGTCAGACGGCCATAGAACCACTCGCCGCCCGGGTCGGCCTTGACGCGCAGAGCATCTGCGCCGGCGTCGTAGACGATGCGGTCGCCGTCCAGCTCGTTCCACTGCCCGGCCTGTTCTGCTGCCGAGCCGGTGAGGGTCACGGTGTCCTCTGCCGCAAAGTCTGTCCCCACCCCCTTTGCCGAGATGCGGCAGTAGTCCAGCACCACCGCCGACCAGTTGCCGGACGCCTCACTATATACTTCCAGCGTGCTCTCGCTGCTCCATGGCTTTTCCGGGTCTTCCACCCGCAGGAAAAGCTGACCGTCCGTCGGCTTGTCGGGCTCAGCAGGGCCGCAGCCACTCACCTCGTAGACCTTGCCCTCCGCGTCGCAGGGTGCAAACTCCACGCTGGCGTTCTTGCCCGACCACACCGCGCCCAGAGCGCTCACCTCCCGGCTGGCTGTGTCGAAAGCCAGCTTGTCCGGGAAGATCAGGATCCTCGTCCCGATGCCCACCAGCGTTTTCCTGCCGTTCTCCACGGCGTCTTTCAGGGTCACTTCCATCTCATCCCTGTCATCCGGCGTGTAGACGAGGTCTCTGCCGCAGACGGTCAACAGGCCGTTCAGGTGATACATTCCGTTCAGGTCTGCTTCCTCCCGCAGCTTCCGCCGGGGCAGACGGGTGCTCAGGGCCGGGAAATTCCGGGCCGAAAAGTTGATGCCCGCGCTGTACTCTGCCTCGGTGCAGCTGTACGTCTCGTTCAGCCCGCCGAACACCCGCAGCATATTCCGGGTGTTTTTCAGGCCGTTCCGGTTCGAAAGTATCATCTTTCTCCCTCCTTACCAGCGCCAGCTGCAGCCCCGGGCGGGCAGATTCTTCCGCCGCAGCCACGCGGCCAGTTCGGCTAAGATGCTGTTGTACTGGGCCTGCTCACCGGCGTACCGGTCGTTCTCGCCCAGCGCGGCGTCCGTCATGGCGCACAGATAGTGCGGGTACAGGCTGTCGAAGGGCGGCGGCACCAGCAGCACGTCGTCATCCCGCAGGCCGTCGTCCCACGCAATGTCCGCGCCCACGCCCTCCCGGCTGTCGGCGCTGCTGGGCCGGAAAAATTTCTCCCGCAGCATCCCGTCCACCTCGCACAGCCAGCGCTGCCGGGTGCGGGCCGCGACACGGCTGCCCGGGCGCAGCTCTTCGGCCCGCTCCATCGCTTCTCCTACCGTCATAAAAAGCCTCCTTTCGCTTTTTCCAAAAAGGCCCGGCAGAAGCGGCCTTCTCCGCCGTCTCTGCCGGGCCGCGTTGTCTTATTTTACTGGGCCGCAGTCTCTGCCGCAGCGATGCGGGCGGCGGTGTGCTCGTCCTGCTGCTGGCTGTGTTCCAGCACCTCGGCCACCTCAGGCGGCACTTCCACCTCCACGCCCCGGCGGATCTTGTAGTTCACGCCGTTGACGCTCACGAACAGATCGCCCTTGTACCGGCTGTTGTCCTTGAACAGCCGGATGCGGACATTCTTCTTTTCTGCCATAGCTTCTCCTTTCTGCTCAGTTTGCCGCCGCAGTGGTGGAATAGCTGGACACGCTCTCGATGCGCACCATGTACTGCTCCACCAGACGCTCGGCGGCGCGCATCCCCTTCCAGCCCACAGAGGCGCGCTGGTTCAGCGGATCGTCGCCGTAGCCCAGCTGCTTGACGATGTGCTCCAGGCCGCCGCCTTCCAGCTCGGTGACGCCGTAGGCGTGGGCACCCAGCACGAGGGTACCAAAGACGGCCAGACCCTCCGGACAGGTAGCGTCCTTCCAGATCTTCGCCTCGCTGGTCTCGATGAAGCGGATGTTGCCCAGCTTGCCGATCTCGCCGCGGTACATGGTGTCGGGGTCGGCGTACTTGTGGGCCTCGATGAACTCCTTGCAGGTCTTGAGGTCGTAGGCGGCGTAGGGATGGATGATGGCGATGTAGCTGTCGCCGATGGGGTCAGCGTTCATCGCGCCCAGCTGTGCCGCCGCCTGGAAGAACAACTTCGGGGTCAGGGTGCAGCTCTTGTCCAGCGCCTTGCGGCTGGTGACGGCAGTCTCGGTGCCGTCTGCGGAAAGCTTCGGCGCATAGATGACGTTGGTGCCGCCGGCCAGCACATCGCGGGTGATGCTGTCCATGGTGCGGCCCGCCTGGCTTGCCAGAACGCGGGTGGCCTGTACCACATTGTTGTCGATGGCCGTCATCTGCAGCACATCGGTGAGCGGGGTCCAGCCGCCGTACTGGTGCAGGTCGCTGGTGATGGTGGTCACGTTCAGGGTCTGGCCGTTGGGGGTCACGCCCTCGGTCAGCGGGGTATCGGCCTTGGGCAGGCTGTCGTACTTGCGGAACTCAATGGTCTTGCCGCCGTTCTGGGGTACGGGATAGTAGTCCGCGAACTGGTCATGCACCAGACGGGGCTCGGCCTGGTCGATAAGGCGCTTCTCGTAGAAGGTCTTCATCTCGTTGGTCATGGTGCCGGTGGTGTTCTGCAGGCTGGCAGAAGGGTCGGCAAAGAGCTGGAGGTTCATCTTCAGGTTGTAGCTTTTCATGTCATTTGTCCTTTCTGTTATTCATCGATTCTTGGCTCCCCTACCAGGGGAGCTCCGCGAGGCGCTGACGAAGTCAGACCGACGCGGTGAGAGGTTAAAAACTGATCTTCACCCCGTGCATCGCACGGCGTTCCAGTGCCTCACGCTGGGCGCGGGTCATGCTGGCCACATCGGCCCGGGTGATGGCCGCACTGCCGGGGCTGGTACCGTTTTCCGCCGGGCGGGCCGAACGCTGGCGGATGCGCTCCACAACGCCCTGCTCCACGGTCTGGGCGGTCTGACGCAGAGCGTCGTTGTAGTGGGCCAGACGGTAGGCGTCGCCCATCCGCATCCCGGGCAGCTCCATCAGGCGGCGCATCTCGGGGTTCGCCAGCTCCTGCTTGAGCGAAAAATCCGGCATATCCCGGCGAAGCATCGCCTCTTCCGCCGCCCAGCGGGCGTGGAGGGCGCGGACGGTGTTCGCGCCCTCTCTCAGGCCCGGGATGGGCGGGAGCGGCAGCGGCGCAGGACGTTCGGGCGGTGCAGGACGCTCTTCCGGCTCCTGCACTGCCGCCGGTGTCGGCACATCCGAAGACTCCCGGCCCTCATCCGCCTTCATCGTCCCGGAGGCGATGGCCTGCTGAGCCTGTGCATGGCTGAGGGCAGGAGCGGAGGGGGCGGCGGCATCGCCGCCCTCCGAGGCAAAGAGCTGCAGATCCACCATCGACTGCTCCCCCCGTCCGCTCAAATCGGCGAAGCGGACATTGTCCGGGTAGCGTTCTGCCAGCAGGGCAAAGCCCGCCTTTGCAAATTCGAACGCCCCCTCCACCCACGGCTTCTGGGGTGCCGCTGCCGTCACGGCCAGACGCGGGCCGTCCGGCTCGTCCCACACGCCGCTCTTGGTGCCTTCCTCGCCCGCCAGCAGGGCGCAGAGGGTCTGCATCAGGGTGCTGGCCCCCGCACACACGATGTCCTGCCCGGCGGGGGCATAGCCCGCGTGGCCCGAAGCTTCCAGCCGGCAGGTGGGGCCTGCCGGGCCGTCCAGCTCGGTATAGTTTACTTTTATCATCTCATTTCTCCTTTCTGCGTCTTCATCGCCCTCGCCATTGCAGCCGTGCTCAGCTCCTGTGCCGGGCCGCTGAGCTTGGGGGCTTCGGACTTTTTCTGCACTTCCAGCAGACCCGTCAGCTGGGCCATCTGGGCCTGCATCCGGGCCAGCTGCTGGGCGAGGGTGCCGTTCTGCCGCACCCGCTGGCGCACCTTTTCGATGCCCTCAAAGTCCATCATTTCCAGTGCCGCCAGCGCGGCGTCGGCGTTGGCCGGGGCGAAAAAGCCCAGCTGATAGCACTCCTTGGCCGTCTCGTTCTGCGACAGGCGGGAGAAGGTGGACTTTTTCTCCGCACTCACCACGATGTCGAACACCGGCTCATGACTGCCCAGCTCCACGCCGCCCACGACTCTTGCAGGCTGGGCGCGGAGCATCTGGCCCGAAAAGCGGACGAACTCGCTCTCGCCGCTCTTGCCGGTGATGCGGAAGATGCGCTCCTCGTCGTAGAACTGCCTCATCAGCTCGATGATAAGGCAGCACTCTTTGGCAAATGCCCTGTAAGCGCTCTTGAGCATATCCCGGCTGAGCTTCGAACCCGCCTCCTGCAAGGCCGCGATGGCCGAAGCTGCCGTCACGCCGCCTGCAGTGCCTCCCTGAGTCATGTCACGGTTTCCGCTGATCTCCTTCAGCTCCTCGATGCGGCTGTTGCGGTAGCTCAGGCTGTTTCCCTGCAGGCCCGCCGTCTGCAACGGCCGGAAGCTGTCGTCGTTCAGCCGCCCCACCACGTGGATGATGTCCCGTGACAGGTCGGTCAGCTCTTCCTCGTTGACGCCCGCCGTGTCGCTCAGTACATACCGCTGGCGGGACGAGAGCAGGACATTCTCGTCCATGGCGTGGTTCATCTTGTCGATGGCGGTCTGGCACTCCTTCATCACATCGATGTACCCGAAGCCCGCCGGGCTGTCCTCTTCCATGAACAGCGCGTCGAACACGAAGGGATACCTGCCGTGGTCGTAGAAGCCTCTTTCGGCCAGCGCCGGGTCGTTCTCGCTGGCGTAGAGCACCACGCCATTGCAGAACTTGCAGTAGTGCAGGACGCTCCTGCCCTCGGGGGAAAGCTTTTTGTAGTACCAGTCCACCACGACGCTCTTGTCGCTGGTATCGAGATCGCCGTCGTGGATGTAATGCGGCACGTCCAGCACGCTGGCAGTGTGTCCGGCCAGCTGGGGCCAGCGGCTTTCCAGCTGAGCCGTGTCGGCCAGACTCAGCGAGAAAAAGTGGGGCGACGCCTGAATATCCTCCACGCCCGGCTCCCAGTAGAGCATCAGCAGGTTCATGGGCCGGATGGCGATCTCGCCCACACCGCCCCGCTGCTCCGGATCCCAGAACACGCCTTTGACTCCAGTCCCCTGCTTGAGCTTGCGCCACCAGGTGTCGCTGTACACCTGCTCATAGTCCGCCTGTTCCAGCACCACGGGCAGCACGCTGGAAAGCGCCTGTGCCGCTGCCTCGTCGTCCTCGGCACGGGGCAGGACGTTGGGGCTGGGGTAGTTGTCCATCGCGTCGGCATGCTTGTTGGCGATGGAGTTGAACAACCAGCCGCTGGACGGCTGGGGTTTGCCCTCCATCATGGGGTTCTGGCAGTTCTTCCAGTGTCCCATCCGGAACCACAGTTCGTTGTCCACCAGGCGCTTGTCCAGCGCGGCCTTGCCCGCCTTGTACCGCTGCAAGATCTGCGCGGCCTCAGCCACCTCTTCCGGCCCGATGGGCAGTTTTGTTGCTTCATCCATAGTATTCGTTTTTCTCCTTCCTGCCCTCTGTTGCAGGGCGCTGTCGTTTTTCTCCGCCCCCAGCCTCTCCCAAAGGGAGAGCCTTTACACCCTCAGAAACTTCGCCTTCCGATGCAGCTCCAGCGGGTCATCCAGCACCGGCGGGGCCGATGTATGCCGGGGCGGCGAGATGGGATTTTCCATCAGCACATAGCGGCACTCATCGTAGATGTGGTCTTCCTGCCGGGTGTCGATGTCCTCCACATTGCTCTCGTCGTACACGAGGTTCGGGATGGTGCGGATGAAGTGCTTGCAGGTGCTGAACACCTGCAGCATCGGCCTGCCCTCGCCGTCGAAGTTCAGCCGGTAGTGCATCTGCATCTTGCCCGCCAGACGGGTGTGGTCGCCGGGCATCCAGTGCAGAAAGTTCGGCCCCCGCTCCATCATGGCGGCGATGCTCTCGCCCCGGCTCTCGTCGAAGATGGCCGGGTCGGCGATGCCCTGAATGACTCTGCCCCGGAGCACCGGGTCGTTCTGCTCGGCCTCCCGGATGCGCCGTGCCTGCTCCACCGGGTCGATGCGCAGACCCTCGTTGGGGCGTCCGGTGCAGCCGTACAGCTCCTTGATGCGGTAGAGCCGCCCTTCTTCGTCCGCCGCGTACCACCCCACCGAGAAGGGCTTCGAAAAGCCGAAATCGTAGCCCCGGTAGATTTTCCAGTGCTTCGGGATGGTGAACGGCGCGATGACGTGGGTCCAGCGCTGGTCTTCGTAGTGGTTCGGGTCGTTCCGCCACTCGGTGAACACCTGCCCCGAAAAGCTGTCCCAGCTGCCGTAGAGCAGCGCCTGCTTTTCGGCCTCCGGCATGGCCGCGAGGCTGGCCAGATAGTCCGGGTCATTTTCCAGAAGGGCGGGGTTATCGAAGATGCTGGACGGGACGAACACCCGCGCCCGCCGCAGCACCTTTTCGGTGCCGTCCGGCATCCGCACCGGGTATTCCTCCACGATGGGGGTGCCGGGCGGGGCGGGCGTGATGAACCGCGCCTTCACCCAGCCGTGGCCCACCCCGCCGGGGTTGGTGGTGGCCCGCAGATACACCCGGGTGCCGGGGCCGGTGGGGCGGTTGCGGCTCATCATGTAGCTGTACTCCTCCCACTCGAAGTGGGTCAGCTCGTCGAACCCGATGAAATCGAAGGCTTTGCCCTGATAGTTCGTCCGGTCCTTGGTGTACTGCATCGAGCCGAAGTAAATTTTCGCCCCGCTGGGGAAGACCCACACATGGCTCGTGGCGTTGTACTGCGCCTCCGGAAAGGCCCGGCGGTAATAGCTTTGACTCTTGTCCACGAGGTCGGAAAGCTGCGGATAGGTCTTGCGGAGGATGAGCGCCCGGTAGTGCGGAATGTGTACCTGCCGCAGCGCCTCGATGACGAGGGCGTCGCTCTTACCGCCGCCTGCCGCGCCGCCGTAAAGTGCTTCCGGCTCCGGCCTCCGCATAAATTCCATCTGCCTCGGCTGAGGCCTCCACACGACGCCCGCATTCTTGTTTTCTGTCGTCATACATCCTCCACCGGCGGCAGCAGCACCACACCGCATTCCCGCCCTTCTGCGTCCACGCCCTGGTCGTTCAGGGTCTTCGACACGCCCGCCAGGTCTTTCAGCACAGCAGTCGCTTCTTTCAGTCCCTTCATGATGCCGGGGTCGGTGCTGTTCTCTCTGCGGGCCGCACGCTGGCGGGCGTTCAGATCTTTCACCTCCTGCGCCAGCATGGTGCTCAGGGTGTCGGTGGCTTTCCGGAGACTTTCCAGCCCCTTGGCCGCAGTCTGCTTTTCCTGCCCCATCCTGTGTTCTCACTTCCTTTCGTTCTGTCGCTGGCAAAAGGATACCACGCTTTTCTCCGCCGCAGGAGTCCATACTTTTCGCCCTCAAATTTGTATTTTACAGTGCATTTTATCCCATGAGTAATATTTCAAAGCAACAAAAATCCCCTGCCTGTGTTCTTTTCCACAGGCAGGGGATCTTTCACTCAATTTTCTGCGCAAAGTCTCCGGGAGACTCTCTGCGTATTTTTACAGGGTTTCCACCCGGTCAAACAGCTCCTTTGCGGCCTCCACAGCCTCCTTGCTGCCGAAGACCACCCTCACGCCCTTCTCCATCCGGGCCGACAGGTCTGCCGCCTCGGCCTTGAGGGCAGCAGCATCCACACTGCACAGGCTCTTGCGCTCGGCGGCGGTCATCTCGTCGGTGATGCCGCAGAAGTATTTGCAGTCGGTAGACGCAGCCTCTTCTCGGGGCTTGCGCGGGGTGTCCAGCTTTGCTGCCGCGCCCACGATGAACTCGTTCATGTCCTTCCCGGTGTAGTCGCGGCCTGCCAGTTCTGCCGGCCCCTTTGCGAAAGTCTCATAGCTTTCTTTCAGGTGCGGGTCGCGGTAGGTGTAGAGATATTCGGTGCCGTCGTTCTGGGTCACCATGCCGGTGCCATACGCGCCGCCCACCTCGCGGATGTTGTGCCACAGATACTCGTAGCTCATCACCCGGGCCAGCACCTTCCGCTCCAACCGCCGCTCCATGGGCCAGACCAGCACATCGTAGTTCACGCCGCCGTCGATGATGAAGGCCTCGTTCACCGGAGCTGTCAGCGCCTCCGTGTAGGGCTTTGCCTCGCCGCGCTTTTCTGCCGCGAAGGCACTGCCCGGCAGAAGCTTTTTCAGGGTATCCAGCGCCGCGTCGCTGCCGTGGAGGCTGACGGTCAGGGCGTTCTTTTTCAGCACACTCTTCCACAGCTCTTCCATCTTTTTGCCCAGAGCGGTCCAGTCGGCCTTTTCCAGCAGCTCACAGAGATAGTGGTAGTAGCTCACGCCGTTGCAGCGCTCACTCAGTGCGGATTCCACCGAGAAATGTGCCGCCGCCCGCATGGCGGCGAAGGCGTGGCCCTCCCGCAGGAACTTCTGCTCCATGAGCAGCTTCTGCTGGCTTGCTACCCGCTCCATCGCAGCTTCGGCCTGCGGGCCGCTGAACTTTGTCTCATACAGCCACTCACTGCCCAGCTCCACAGCCTTTTCGAGGCTGCGTTCCAGCATGCTCATCCCCACGATGAGCTTTGCGTGGCAAGGCCTGCCTTCCTGCCGTCCCGTCCAGCAGTCCATCCACGCACCACTGCTTCCCAGCCAGGTGTTCCGCAGAGTGTTCAGTTCCTGGGCCGTGTGCTTTTCGGTGTCCAGCTCATCCATGACATCCGTGAGCAGATGCAGGCAGGACATATCTTCCGGTGCCATGCCGCCCAGATCATAGTAAAGGTACAGGTAGGTATTGCCTGCCGAGGGGTGGTGCAGCAGTTCTGCACCCGCCAGCAGCTCCCTGCTGCCCGGTGTCTGCTTTTTGCCCTCGCCGAGGTCGGCGGCTGTCAGCGGATGGTCCAGCACCAGCTTGCCGTCGGTGCGGGCGGCGCGCCCCTCTTCCTCTTTCCTGGGCAGGGTCGGCACCTGGATGATCTCCACCGGCGCAGGCACGAACAGCTCCCGCAGCAGCTCATTGAACCAGCCCTGTTCCAGCTTCTCCCGCAGGGAAGCGAACAGAACATTCGTGTGGAGCAGCAGGACCGGGTCGCCGGTGTGGAGCCAGCCGGCAGATGCATTGATGGCGTCCAGCACGCCGTCCGGGATGCTGCCCGGCCGCTCAAGGGAAGCGAACTCGGTGGAGTTGAGGCTTGCCATCAGCAGCTCCTCGGGGATGCCCTTCTCGAGGATGCCGTCCACGGCCTTGCGCACGGCGGCGGCAAACTTGCCCGCCGACTCTTCCGTCGCGCCCCGCAGCACAAGCTCCAAGGTCGGCTGCAGCGTGCTGTCGTCGAAGCCCACGTCGATGTCCGCGCCCAGTTTTTCTTCCAGCAGGGCGGCTTTCAGAGGTGCCTGGTTCGTCCCCAGCAGGGCGTCCAGCAGGATTTCCACGCCCAGCTGGCGCTCCCGGTCGCTGAACGCACCGGTGTACCACGCCAGCGCACACTGAGCCTCGTCCGGCTCCGGCTTCTCGGTATAGTACGGGATATTCCGCTTCGCACCGACCTGCTCGTCCTGCACCGTCAGGCGGGGGCGGCTGGCGCTCTTGGGCATACGGCTCAGATACTGCTCGTCAAGGAAGGCCAGCTTCTCGGCCATGTCCATCTTGCCGTAGAGGGTGATGCAGCAGTTGTCGGCGCTGTAGTGGCGGCGGTAGACCCGCACATACTTTTCATAGGTCAGCGCCGGGATGGACGCCGGGTCGCCGCCGGAGACGAAGCCGTAAGCCGTATCCGGGAACATTGCCCGGCTCAGAGCGTTCTGCAGCTGTGCGTCCGGCGTCGCCAGCGCCCCCTGCATCTCGTTGTAGACGACGCCGCTCACCGTGCCGTCATCGTCCCGGTGCCAGCCCTCCTGCTCGAACACGCCCTTGTCCACCATGGCCAGCGGGCAGAACACCGCGTTGAGATAGACGTCCATCAGGTTCTTGAAGTCCGTCTCGTTGGGGGTAGCGAAGGGATACACCGTCTTGTCCGGGAAGGTCATGGCGTTCAGGAAGGACGCCATGCTGCTCTTGAGCAGCTGCAAAAACGGCGACTTCACCGGGTACTTCTCGCTGCCTGCCAGCACCGAGTGCTCGAGGATGTGGAACACGCCGGTGTCGTCGGAGGGGAAGGTGCCAAAGCCGATGCCGAAGGCCTTGTTGTCGTCGTCGTTTTCCACCAGCAGGACAGCCGCCCCGCTGACGTCATGGGTCAGCACAGTCAGCATTCCGTGCTGTTCGGGGCAGTCCTCGCGCTTGACGAGGGTGTAGCCGGGATATTGTTTCATGGTCTTGCTCCTTTGCGTTTTCTGGATTTTGATTCTATTGTATCATCCTGCCCGCCAAAACACAATGAATGGTTTGTGAATCATAACTCGCTGGTAAACAAAAAACTCTGCCCTGTCCGAAGACAAAGCAGAGGTCAAAACGATTTACACTGTCTCACCCTGACGGCACGACACCCTGAACAGCACGAATCCCACGATGAACAGCACGATGAGGGAGCCGACGCCCACATTAGCGCTGCCGGTGAGCTGGCTTCCCACGCTGACGATCATGGTACCGAGGAAGGACGCGCCCTTGCCGCAGATGTCGAAGAGGCCAAAGTATTCGCCCGACTTTTCCGGCGGGATGATCTTTGCAAAGTGGGAGCGGCTGAGCGCCTGCACGCCGCCCTGGAACATGCCCACGATGACGGCCAGCACCCAGAACTGCCACTGCCGGGTCAAAAAGAACGCAAACACCGCGATGCCCGCGTAGGCCGCGATGCACACCGGGATGAGCTTTGCCGAGGGGTACTTGTTCGACAGCCGCCCAAAGATGAGGGCCGACGGGAACGCCACGATCTGGGTCACAAGAAGTGCCAGCAAAAGGCCGGTGGTGTCCAGACCCAGCGCCGTGCCGTAGGCCGTCGCCATGTCGATAATGGTGTACACGCCGTCGATGTAGCAGAAGAACGCCAGCAAAAACCAGAACACCTGCTTATCCTCCGGCAGATGCCGCAGGGTATGGCCGATGCGGGCAAAACTCTGCCGGACAGCGTGCTTTTCCACCTCCACATAGTAGAGCTGTTTATAACTTTTCAGCAGCGGCAGGGTCGTGAGCAGCCACCACGCCGCCGTCAGCAGGAGTGCCAGGTTCAGCGCCGTCATCTGGCTGATGCCGATGCTCCCCGCCCCCAGCACAAGGCCGAGGCAGACCACGAAGGGTACGCAGCTGCCGATGTATCCCCACGCATAGCCCCGGCTGGACACTTCGTCCATCCGCTCGGGAGTGGTCACGTCGCTGAGCATCGAGTCGTAGAACACCAGGCTGCCCGAAAAGCCCACCTTCGCAATGACGAAGATGACCAGAAACGGCAGCCACGCCGACACCGCGCCCATGGCGCAGCAGCCCACGATGCCCACGAAGACGCAGAGTATGAAGATAGGCTTCTTGAAGCCCTTCGTGTCGGCCACTGTTCCCAAAATCGGGCTCAAAACAGCCGTGATGATGGTCACAGCCGAGCTGGCATAGCCCCAGTAAGCCAGATACTCCACCGAGCTCAGGCCGCCGCTCTCTGCCAGCGCGTTGAAGAAAATAGGGATAAGGGTGGCCACCATCAGCACAAAGGCCGAGTTGCCCACGTCGTACAGGATCCAGTTCCGCTCCAAGCTCGTCAGGCGGAATTTACCGCTCTTTTCCATCCGGTGCTCCTCTCAGTTCTCCCCAAACGTATGCTGATACTCCGCCCCAAGCGGCTTGTTCTCTGCATACTCTTCAATGAGCCTTACCGCCAGCGGCACAGCCGTTTTATACAGCTCTTCGAGCTTCTGGCTGCTCTGGACGCATTTGGGGTTCGGCTGCGGATTCGCCACAAGGCCGTGCATGAACTCATACTTGCCCGCGACGCGCATCCCGGTCAGCACCACCCAGCGCTTGACGGGGTTCGCCGCCTGCAAAAAATGATGCACCGTTATCATCCCCTTCATCGCCGCCAGCGTCTCGTCCACCGTGACGCCTTCGTAGAAGGGCGCGATGACCTCGGCCCGCTCCCGGCTGGGTTTGATGTGGCTGGCCGTGAAGAACTTTATGGGGTCGAGGCCGTCTTCCCGCATCAGGGCGTTGTCAAACTCCGTCTCGATCTCGCAGTGTCCCACACCGCTCTCCCGGACATAGGCCTCCACATAAGGGTGGCAGGTGCTGTCCAGCGCGAAGTGGCAGACAAAGCCCAGCACATAAGCCAGAGCAGCATCTTTGTCCGGCGCATTTTCCACCACGGTGCGGGCGCGGGTGAAAAACACCTCGCCCTTCTGCTCGTGCATGGCGTTGCCCAGACGGTTCACCGGGTTCGACTGCAGGGCCTTGTAATAAAACATCAGGTCCGGCCCGTGGAGACCTATGTCGTAAAGCTCCCGGTGCTGTTCCAGCGTCGCGCGCAGGCCATCCGGCAGCAGGGCCAGAACATCCGCACCAAAGCGGCGGTGTGCGTAGGTAGAAGGCATGATACCGCCCCTTTTCGTTTATTTTTCGTAGCCCTGCGGCAGCTCATTCTTGAGGCCGCGCTCCATCAGGGACTTGACAGCCTCTGCCGCACTCATGCCCTTGTTGACGATGGCGTTGACGGTCTGGACGATGGGCATTTCCACCTGATACCGCTCGGCCAGTTCCAGCGCAGCGGGCAGGGCGTTCATGCCCTCGACCACCATGCCGACTTCCTTGACGGCATTTTCCGGGGTCTCGCCCTTGCCGATGAGGATACCGGCGCGGTTGTTGCGGCTGTGCATACTGGTGGCGGTCACGATGAGGTCGCCGATGCCGGCCAGACCTGCGAAAGTGTGGACATTGCAGCCCATCGCCACGCCCAGACGGGCGATCTCGGCGATGCCGCGGGTGATGAGGGCAGCGCGGGCATTATCGCCGTAGCCGAGGCCGGTGGAGATGCCGACGCCCAGCGCGATGACGTTCTTCATGGCGCCGCTCAGCTCTACACCCTTGATGTCCTCGTTGGTGTAGACGCGCATGACATTGTTGGTGAAGACCTCCTGCACATAGGCAGCGGCCTCCCTATCCTTGCTGGCCGACACGATGGTGGTGGGCAGGTCGATGGCCACTTCCTCGGCGTGGGTGGGGCCGGACAGGGCCACAAGACGCACGCCCTTCGGGCCGCCCTCTTTGCCCAGTTCATCGGCCAGGATCTCGGTCATGGTGTACAGGGTGTCGGGCTCGATGCCCTTTGCCACGTCCACGATGATCTGGCCGTCGGCCACATAGGGCCGGGCCTTTGCCGCCGTGGAGCGGACGAACACCGACGGCACTGCGAACAGCAGGATGTCCTTGTCTTTGCAGACTTCCTCGATGCTCTTGGTGAACCGCAGCTCGTCGGGGATCTTCATCTGCGGCAGGTTGGGGTGCTTGCGGGTGGTGGAAAGGCTGTCGATCTCCTTCTCGATGGCCGACCACACCAGCACATCATTCCCGCTCACAGTCAGCATCCGTGCAAGGGCCATGCCCCAGGTGCCAGCGCCCAGAATACCAATACGTTTCATCACGTTTGTCCTCCGTATCCGCCGCGCTCCCGTCTGGCGGGGCGTGCGGCCTGTTTGTACCTTTACAGGTCTATACAGCTCTATTGTACCCGAAAGCTTCTGCCGCGTCAACTACTCTGCCGTTCTGCACAAAGTCAGCACCTGTTTTTCGTCCATTTCGTCTATACCATGCAATTTTTCGAAACCATTTGCGTTCATTTCCAAATCATGTTATAGTATTCTGGTAGGTTTTGTAGGATTTTCATTTTTTCCTCTTGACTTTGACCCTGCTTTAAGGTATATAATATGTCCACCCACCTGTCCTGTCTGTTGATTCAAATTTTGAAAAAGGAGTATCCATGCTGGAAACACTCTTATCCAACCGCACCGTCAGCGTGCTCTGGGAGGCTCTTCCCCGCATCCTCTCGGCGGGCCTCACCATGACCATTCCCCTCACCCTCGTCTCGTTCACCTTGGCGATGGTGCTGGCGGTGGCTGTGGCGCTGGTGCAGTACGCCCGGGTGCCGGTGCTGAGCCAGCTGGCCCGGTTCTACATCTGGGTCATCCGCGGCACGCCGCTGCTGGTGCAGCTTTTCATCATCTTTTACGGCCTGCCCAGTGCGGGCATCATGCTGGACGCTTTCCCGGCGGCAGTCATCGCCTTCGCCTTCAACGAGGGTGCATACTGCGCCGAGACCATGCGCGGCGCACTCGAGAGCGTGCCGCAGGGCCAGCTGGAAGCCGGCTGCTGCGTCGGCATGAGCTGGTGGCAGATCATGCGCCGCATCGTGCTGCCGCAGGCCCTGCGCACCGCCGTGCCTGCCCTCTCCAACTCCCTCATCGGCATGATCAAGGACACCTCTCTGGCCTCCAACATCACGGTAGCGGAGCTGTTCATGGCCGGCCAGCGCGTCGCCGCCCGCACCTACATCTTCCTGCCCATCTACTGTGAGGTGGCCGTGGTGTATCTGCTGTTCTGTACCGTCATCACCAAGCTGCAAGGGCTGCTGGAACGCCAGCTCAACGCCCACGGCTTCCAGTAAGAAAGGAGTGTGGCTGTTATGGCAATGTTAGAGATACGCGGCGTCCACAAATCCTTCCATACTTACGCAAAGCCCGGCGTCCATCCCGGCATCTTTGGCCGCGCTCCCAAGCCGACCAGCAGCCTGGACGTGCTGCGCGGCGTCGATCTGACGGTGGAAAAGGGCGACGTCGTGGCCATCCTCGGCCCTTCCGGCTCAGGCAAGACCACCCTGCTGCGATGCCTCAACTTCCTCGAGACGGCGGACGCAGGCAAGCTCACCTTCGACGGTGAGACCTTCGACCTCGCCCACGCTGACCGCGCCAGCATCGCACGGCTGCGCCGCAAGACGGCATTCGTCTTCCAGAACTACAACCTTTTCCGCAACAAAACGGCCCTGCAGAACGTCACCGAAGGCCTCATCGTTGCCCGGAAGATGCCCAAAGCGGAGGCTGATGCCGTCGGCATGAAGATGCTGGAAAAAGTCGGCCTCGCTGACCGGGCCGACTACTACCCTCGTCAGCTGTCGGGCGGTCAGCAGCAGCGCGTGGCCATCGCCCGCGCTCTTGCCTCCGGCCCCGAGATCATCTATTTCGACGAGCCCACCAGCGCCCTCGACCCGGAATTGACCGGCGAGGTGCTGGCCGTCATGCGGCAGCTGGCACAGGAGGGCATGACCATGCTGGTCGTCACCCACGAGATGGGCTTTGCCCGCAACGTCTCGTCCCGCACCGTCTTCATGGAAAACGGTGTCGTGGTCGAGGAAGCCCCCTCGCAGGAGTTCTTCGCCCATCCCAAAGAGGCAAGGACCCGTGAGTTCCTTCAGAAAATTTCCCATACTGAATAAGAAAGGATCATCCCCTATGAAACGCAGAACCTTTATTTCTCTCATGAGCGTCATGGCCGCTGCCGGTGTTCTCTCGCTGGCCGGCTGCTCTTCCAACACTTCTTCCTCCACTGCTTCCAGCACCGCAGCTTCTGCTTCCGCTGCTGCCGCCAACAAGCTGGAGACCATCCAGTCCAACGGCAAGCTGGTCATCGCGCTGGAAGGTGCATGGCAGCCCTGGAGCTTCCACGATGAGAGCGACACCCTCGTGGGCTACGACGTCGAAGTCTCCCGCGCCATTGCCGAGAAGCTGGGCGTCGAGCCCGAGTACGTCGAGAGCGACTGGGACAGCCTGTTTGCCGGTCTGGATGCAGGCCGCTACGACCTCGTCTGCAACGGCGTCGAAGTCACCGAAGAGCGCGCCAAGACCTACGACTTCACCACTCCCTACGGTTACATCCACACCGCCCTCGCCGTCAGCAAGGATAATGAGGACATCAAGAGCTTCGAGGACCTTGCCGGCAAGACCACGGCCAACAGCCTCGCTTCCACCTACATGGAGCTGGCCGAGAGCTACGGCGCGACCGTGCAGGGCATCGACACGCTGGAAGAGACCATCCAGCTGCTGACCGCTGGCCGCATCGACGCCACCCTGAACGCCAACGTCTCCTTCTACGACTACCTGAACGTCCATCCGGACGCCGACTTCAAGCTGGTCGCACAGACCGAAGATGCTTCTCACGTTGCGATCCCTATCGTCAAGAGCGATGATTCTTCCTTCCTCGACGCCCTCAACAGCGCCATCGACGAGCTGCGCGCTGACGGCACCCTCAAGGAGCTGGGCGAGAAATATTTCGGTCAGGATATTTCTTCTGAGAATTAACTTTTTGTTTTGATCGTCAGCAAAGCATCGGAAGTGCATCATGGTCTATCCCGTAGGCGAAACCGCAAAGCTTCCGGGAGTCGTCAAAAATATCCGGGAAGAAGATGTTCCCGAGCGCTTCCGTGCCGAACTGCGCGGTGTCCCGGAAAGCAAATAAGAATATCGACGAAGGGGGCAGATGCCATGCAGCATCTGCCCCCTTTTTGTTATAAATATCTTCCGGTAATACTCTCCGGATTTTCCTGGATCTCCTCCGGCGTGCCTGTTGCCACGACGCGGCCGCCGCTCTCGCCGCCGCCCGGCCCCATGTCGATGACATAGTCCGCGTTGCGGATGACGTCGAGGTCGTGTTCGATGACAACGACCGTTGCGCCGTTGTCCAGCAGGGCTTGGAACACCCGCAGCAGCACCTGCACGTCCAGCGGGTGGAGGCCGATGCTGGGCTCATCGAAAACGAACACCGAGTCGGTCTGGGTGCGGCCGATCTCGCTGGCCAGCTTGAGGCGCTGAGCCTCGCCGCCGGAGAGGCTGGGCGTCTCTTCGCCCAGTGTCAGGTAGCCCAGACCCAGCTGCTGCAATGTCTGCAGGCGCTGGCTCACTGTCTTCATCCCGCCGCAGAACGCAAGGGCGGAGTTGACGTCCATCTCCATCAGTTCCGGCAGGGAGACGGCCTGCTCCGCCTTGTTCATCAGCTTCACGCCGTAAGCCGCCCGCGCGTAGCGGGAACCCCGGCAGTCGGGGCAGACGATGTTCACGTCCGGCAGGAACTGCACGTCCAGGCTCACCTCACCGGTGCCGTCGCAGCCGGGGCAGCGCAGACTGCCCGTGTTGTAGGAAAAATCGCTGGCCTTGAAGCCCTTTTGCCTGGCGTCCGGAGATCTGGCATAGAGCTTCCGCAGCTCGTCATGGACGCCCGCGTAGGTCGCCACGGTAGAGCGCACATTGATGCCGATGGGCGTCGCGTCGATGAGCTTGACGTGCGCGATGCCCTCGGCGCGGATCTCCCGGATATGTGCCGGGAGGGCACTGCCGTTTATCTTTGCTTCCAGCGCCGGCACGAGGCTTTCCAGCACCATCGTCGTTTTTCCGGAGCCGGACACGCCCGTTACCACGGTGAGCCGCCCCTTGGGAACGTCCAGCTCCAAAGGCTTGACCGTGTGGATGCTGCCGGTAGCGAGATGGATCCCCCCCTCTGCGAACATCTCCCCTGTCCCGGCACACCGGCGCAATTTCGTCTCAGCTTTTCCGGAGAGGAACGGCCCGATCTGGGACTCCGGCTTTGCCTCCAGATCAGCTATCGTCCCTTCGGCAATGACATGTCCACCTTTAGCTCCCGCTTCCGGCCCCATCTCGATCACCCAGTCGGCCTCTTTCAGGATCTGGGTGTCGTGGTCCACCAGAATGACCGAGTTGCCGTCGGCCACGAGGTCGTGCATCACGCCGGTCAGGCCCACGATGTTCGACGGATGCAGGCCGATGGACGGCTCATCCAGCACATAGAGCACGCCGGTGGTGCGGTTGCGGACGGCCCGGGCCAGCTGCATCCGCTGGCGCTCACCGGTGGAAAGGGTCGAGGCCGAGCGGTCAAGCGTCAGATAACCCAGACCTAAGTCCATCAGCCGCTTGGCGGTACTTTCGAATGCCTCGCAGATGCTCTCCGCCATCGGGCGCATCTCTTCCGGCAGACTGCCCGGCACGCCCTTCACCCACTCCACCAGGGCTTCCAGCGTCATCTGGCAGGCTTCGTCCAGCGAGATGCCCCGCAGCTTCGGCGCACGCGCCGCCGCTGAGAGCCGTGAGCCGTGACACTCGGGGCAGACATCTTCCCGCAGGAACTTTTCCACCCGCTTCATGCCCTTGTCATCCTTGACCTTTGCAAGAGCATTTTCTACGGTGTAGACGGCATTGTAATAGGTAAAGTCCAGCTCGCCGGCCTGATTCGAGTTCTTTGCGTGGTAGAAGATATGCTTTTTCTCTGCCGGACCGTGGTAGACGATGTCCTTTTCCTGTTCGGTCAGGTCGCGGAACGGCACATCCGTCCTCACGCCCATCTCCCGGCAGACGTCTGTCATCAGTGACCACATCAGGCTGTTCCACGGGGCCACTGCGCCGCCGTCGATGGTCAGCGAGTCGTCCGGCACCAGCGACGCCATGTCCACCGTCCGGACGCTGCCTGTGCCGCCGCACTTCTGGCAGGCACCTTGAGAGTTGAAAGCCAGCTCCTCCGCCGACGGCGCATAGAAATGCGCACCGCACTCCGGGCAGACCAGCTCCCTGCCCGCCGCGACAGCCAGCGTCGGCGGGATGTAATGCCCGTTCGGGCAGCGGTGGCTTGCGAGGCGGGAGTACATGAGCCGCAGGCTGTTCAGCAATTCCGTGCCGGTGCCGAAGGTGCTGCGGATGCCCGGTACGCCCGGCCTCTGGTGCAGCGCCAGCGCCGCCGGGACATACAGCACCTCTTCCACCGAGGCTTTCGAAGCCTGGGTCATCCGGCGGCGGGTGTAGGTGGACAGCGCCTCCAGATACCGGCGGGAGCCTTCGGCATACAGCACCCCCAGCGCCAGCGAGGATTTGCCCGAGCCCGACACGCCCGCAATGCCCACGATCTTGTTCAGCGGGATGTCCACGTCGATGTTTTTCAGGTTGTGTACCTTTGCCCCGCGCACGAGCATTTTGTCTATCATTCTGTTTTTCCTTCCCTTTGGCCTTTTTGCGCCAGATGAATTCGATGAGGCCCGGGCCTCTGTAGGCCGCGGCTTTCCGGCATGGGACAACGACAAATCATTTTATTGGGATATGAAAGAGACGCCCTCCGCCTGCTTCGGCGCTGCCGGATGGCCCGGCTCTGCTTTCGTCAGCATCTGCTGGAACTTCCGGGCCGCCGTGTTCAGCGGACGGTGATGGTCGTAGATGAGGCAGATAGAGCGGGAGGGAATGATCTCCTGCAGATGCAGCTCGACAAGCTCGCCGCGGGCCAGAAGCTCTTTTGCCATTGGTTCCGGCACAAAGGCAAGGCCCAGCTCACTTTTCACCAGCGTGAGCATCTGGTCGGTGGTGGCGGCCTCGGTGTCGGGCCGGAGCACGGCGTCGTGGTCGAGGAAGAACTGCCGGTAGAAGTTCCGGGTCATGCTCTCATCGCTGAGAGAGATGAGCGGATAGCCGCTCAGTTCCTTTAGCGTCAGGCGCTGGCTGGCCAGTGCAGTGAAGGTCTTTCCGCCCACCAGCACCTCATAAAACGGTCTCAGTTCCACCATCTTCAGGCTCTGTTCTACTTCCGCCGGGGTAGAGATGACGGCAAAATCCACTTCTCCGTTCTTCACAGCCTGCACCGCCTGGGGCGTGGAGTGGTTCGAGATGCGCAGCCGGATGCCGGGATACTCGGTGTGGAACGTCCGCAGCTTTTCGGCCAGATAGATGTTCAGCGCCGTCTCCGTCGCGCTGATGCTGATGGAGCCGTGCTCGAGGGTGGCGCTGGCGCTCAGTTCTTCCTCCGCGTCCTGGATCTGCACTGCCGCCGAGGCGATGCGGGAGTAGAGCATCTCGCCCTCCGGCGTCAGGGTGACGCCCCGGTTGGAGCGGGTAAAGAGCACACAGTTCAGCTGGCTTTCCAGCCGGTTCATCGAGTGGGTGATGTTGGGCTGGTTGTTGCCCAGCACCCGCGCCGCTTTCGTAAAGTTCTGATACTTTGCCACATAATAGAAAATTTTGTAGTATTCCCAATCGACGTACATGGAAGCCGTCCCCTCTTTCATACCAGAATCACATTTTTACTTCTCCCCCACCAGCGCCACGGCAGCATCATTGACATTCGTGCCAGTAGCGCCGGTGATGATGAGGCCGTCCACAGCTTTCAGTGCATGGTAGGCGTCGTTGTTCTGCAGGGTGTCGAACACATTCCAGCCCTTGGCGGTCAGTGCGGAGAGGGTGTCACCATCCACATAGCCGCCGGCAGCATCGGTGGGGCCGTCGGTGCCGTCACTGCCCACCGAGAACACTGCTGCATCCAGCCCGGCCAGCGCCGGAGCCGCTGCAAGGGCAAGCTCCTGATTCCGTCCGCCTAGGCCCCTGCCCGTCAGGTGGACGACCGTCTCGCCGCCTGCGATGTAGGCCAGCTTTTTTCCCTGCCCCGCGTGGGTCCGGACGATGGAGCCAAGGAAGCTGCCCGCCTCCCGGGCTTCACAGCAGAGCTGGTCGGTCAGCAGGACGGGCTCATAGCCAAGCTCCCGGCAGGCGGCAGCGGCGGCGGTGCAAAGCTCCCGCACACTGCCGGTGATCCGGGTCGTCACGTTGTCCAGCCTCTTGGGCGTTTCCTGCGCCAGAAGAGCTTTTGCCTGTTCCGAGAGCTTCAGGTGATACTTCTCCGCAATGGCAAGCGCCTGTGCGCAGGTAGAGGTGTCCGGCACCGCCGGGCCGCTGGCGATCATATCCAGCTGGTCGCCCAGAATATCGCTCAGCACGATGCTGAACACCTGGGCCGGGGCGCATGCCTGCGCGAACCGCCCGCCCTTGACGCCCGAAAGCCGTTTGCGGATGGTGTTCATCTCCACGATGTCGGCACCGCTGGCAAGAAGCTGGCCGGTGATGTCCTGCAATTCTGTGCCGGGGAGCAGCGGCTTTTCAAACAATGCACTTCCTCCGCCGGAGAGCAGAAACAGCACGGTATCCTCCGCTGTCAGCCCCTGCACCAGCTCCAATGCCTTCTCGGTGGCCGCAAAGCTGTTCTCGTCCGGCACCGGATGTCCCGCTTCATAACAATTTACTCCCAGGATCTCGCCTTTGACGTGCTCGTATTTGGTCACGACCACGCCGCCGTCCACACGGCCCAGCGCTTCCACTGCCGCGTGTGCCATCTGCCATGCAGCCTTGCCCGTTGCGACCAGCAGCACCCTGCCGCCCTTGGGCGCAAAGGCTTTCAGCGCGCGGCGGACCGCTTCGTCCGGCAGGACGGCGTTCAGGCTGGATGCGATGATGGCATCGGCATCCTTTCGCAGAGTCAGATTCATGAAACAGACCTCCTTGTGGGGTATGATCTACAGCAGACCGGCTTCGGGCATGGTTTTTCCAAAGCCCCGCCTGGCCGGGCCGTCCGGAATCATTATACAGCAAGACCGGCGTTTCGGGAATACTTTCGGCAATGGTTTTGAAATTGCTGTACAGCTCAATATCACGGACTGCACCTTTCTTAGTTGGGTCTTGTATCTGATTTTTATACTCGCTCTCTACGAAATACCAGGATCTTGTTTACAAACATCCCCCATGCAGCCGCCGGATCACCTTAAATGCGACCTCATGTTCTGTTGTCAGCGGTTTTTTCAAAGCGAAGAAAACAACGCCGCTGGTCGGACAGGTGATCTCTGCCTCCACCTCCGCAGTAAACGGGTCAAGGATCACGCCCATTTTCTGACCATACTCCGCTTCCTGTCCCGGCTCCACGAAGCGGCAGAAGATCCCGCCCGCCGGGGTAAGCACATTTGCCATCTCGTTTTCCTGCACGACGGTGGACAGGTACCCGCTGTGGCAGTGGTATCGCAGTAAACCGACCCGGCTGAGATACCGCAGCACGGCAGCCACCATGGCACAGGCCTTTTCTCCCTCTTCAAAGCGAAATCCTCTGATTTTGAACTTCTGGCGGTAGGGCGTTTCCAATTCATAAAGCGTTTCTTCTCCTCCTGTCAGGATGCGGGCCAGCAGACTGCCCGGATAGACCACGGGATATTCCCGCAGGGTAAAAAGCTGACCGTCTGCCGGAGCCATCAACGTCTGCCGTGCTTTCTTATGATAAGGTCCCGGACGTTTTTCGAATGATCCTGTTTGCTGCAATAGAGGTGTTCCTTTCTTGGCAAGTATGGTATACTTATTTTGACCAATAAGACCCAATTTGGAGGCAGCATCAGAAATGACAGAACGAGAGAAAATGATAAATGGCGCGCTATACGATCCATCCGATCCGGAACTGGAGCAATTACGCTTGAATGCACGCAAATTGGCAAGAAAGTACAACCGGACGGATGAGGACCAACCGGAAGAACAAGCCGAAATTCTGCGAAAATTATTGCCTGCAACAAAGCAGTTTCCGTATTTGCAGGCACCGGTCTACTTTGATTATGGCTGCAATACGTACTTTGGAAAGTACAGCTTTGTCAACTTTAATTTCACCTGCTTGGATGTATGTGAAGTCCATATCGGGGACAATGTGATGATCGGGCCAAATGTCACATTGGCAACTCCCATGCATCCGCTTTTGCCGGAAGAACGGAATATCCAAAAGCGAGAAGATGGAAGCATTTATAATCTGGAATATGCCAAACCCATCACCATAAAGGATAATTGCTGGTTGGCATCCAACGTAGTGGTTTGTGGCGGCGTTACCATCGGAGAAGGCTGTGTGATCGGAGCAGGAAGTGTTGTGACAAGAGACATCCCACCCTATAGTTTGGCTGCCGGAAATCCCTGCCGGGTCATCCGCCAGATAACCGAGAAGGACCATATGGAAGCTGCAGCTTGCCGGGAATAAGGCAAACGATCCCCCAGGAAAACGCTCCGGCTGCAAAGCAGAGCGCATAGAACCAATACAAAAACACAGCCCCGTTCTGGTGAAGTGATATGCTACCCCTGGAGTAGACAGAGTAAAAACAAAACTCTGAATACTCTGGGGGTATTTTCATGTCAAAGACGGCGAAGATGCCCTGAAAGACCGGCGAGGACGGCACAAGAAGGATTATAAAACCGCAGACGGAAGAAGAACGGTCACGGATCTGCTGCCTGCAATACGCAGGCACAATACCCCGGTTCCGGCTGGTAGCAATGGATCGTAAGGTATTCGTCCACCTCAGGGCTGTAATCGTGAAGGATGTGCTTTGTTCCGTTCAACGCCACATCTTTAATGCCTAAAGTTCAGAAGCCGTTGACTTTCGGGCATTTCCTGTGTATTCTGTAACATAGAAGGTTAAATGGTTTTTCACAAGATGCATAAAGCACATCCTCTTCCTGCGTATCTATAAGCCTGACTGGAATGCCCTGAGCGGCTGGCAGCCGCCCACGGTCTATGTAAAATAAACCCAGATATAAAGGAGGCAACCCACCATGAAGATGACCCGCAGAAACTTTCTTTCCACTTCAGCGGTTGCGGCGTTCGCCTGCGGCGCATCCCTGACCGCGCACGCAGCAGGCAGTACCGATGAAAACAGTCTGAACTTTATCACAGACATTTTCAAGGACTCTCCCCAACCGGGCGAGATCGAAGAGGCAACGGCGATCACGGCAGAAAAGAACGCCGAATGGTATGAAAAGCTGGATTTTTCAGACCGGCGGGAATTTTCCAACGCAGAACGCGGCTGGCTGGACAATGCGGAAGGTAAGACCATCTACGCCGAGGATGGCAAATTTGCATGGGATCTGCAGAGCTACGGCGATTTGAACCGGGATGCTCCGGACACTGTAAACCCCAGTCTGTGGCGGAATACCCAACTCAACGCCAAAGCCGGTCTGTTTGAAGTATGTGATGGCATCTATCAGGTGCGCGGCTTTGATATGGCCAATGCGACCTTCATCCGCACCAACAACGGCTGGATCATTTTTGATGTCCTGATGTGCAAAGAAAATATGCAGGCAGCAAAAGCGCTGATGGAAAACCGGTTCGGACCGCTGGATGTCAAAGCTGTGCTGTACAGTCATAGCCATGTGGATCACTTTGGCGGCGCAGAGGGTGCGATCGACCGGAACAATGTAGCGGACCCCAGCCTTTCCGTCGACAAACAGCTTGCCTCGGGCAAAACGGTCATCCTTGCACCGAAAGGATTTTTGAAACACGCCATCCGCGAAAACGTCTATGCCGGCATCGCAATGGCCCGGCGTGCGCAGTATCAGTATGGTACGGTGCTGGAAAAAGGGGAGAAAGGAGCACTCTCCATCGGCATCGGCATGGGACAGTCTACCGGTCATGTGAGCCTTGTTGCACCGACCTATGAGATTGGGGAAGATGTTCCGAAGCTGACCATCGACGGGCTGGAGATTGAATTCCAGCTGACCCCCGGCACCGAAGCCCCTGCCGAGATGAACGCCTATTTCCCGAAATACCGCGCCCTCTGGATGGCGGAAAACTGCACCGGTACGCTGCATAATCTGTACACCCTGCGCGGCGCAGAGGTACGCGATGCCAACGATTGGGCAAAGTATATCATCGAGGCAGATCAACGCTTCTGCAGCAAGACCGACGTGGTGTTCCAGAGCCACAACTGGCCGCACTGGGGCGAGGAGATCCATGAATATCTGCTGAACACGGCAGCCATCTATAAGTTTATCCACGACCAGACCCTGCATTACATGAACCAGGGCTATACCTCCAACGAGATCGCCGCCATGATCTCGCTGCCGGATGCCCTCGAAAAAGTCTGGTATACCCGCCAGTATTACGGCACGCTGCCGCATAACGCCAAAGCCATCTACCAGAAGTATCTGGGCTGGTACGATGCGAACCCGGTCAACCTGGACCCGCTCCCGCCCAGCGATGCCGCTAAGAAGCTTGTAGAATATCTGGGCAGCACGGAGCTGGTGCTCTGCAAGGCAAAAAAGGACTATGCAAAGGGCGAATATCAGTGGGTGGCACAGATCACCAAAGAGCTGGTCTTTGCAGACCCGTCCAACCAGAAGGCACGCAACCTGTGTGCCGATGCGCTGGAGCAGTTGGGTTATCAGGCGGAATCCGGTGCGTGGCGCAACGCCTACCTGATGGGTGCGGCGGAACTGCGGAACGGCAATCTGTCTGGGCGGGCCCGCACGGCGAATGGTCTCACCAACAGTATGCGAGCCATGACGGTTTCCATGCTGTTGGATTATATCGCCATCCTGACGGATGCCAACGCTGCACAGAATGATGACCTGACCTTGAATCTGACCGTAACGGATGAGAATGAACAGTTCTATGTAACCCGTAAGAATGGCGTCCTGCTGTCTTACCCCGGCGAGAACCATCCGGATGCGCAGGCTTCCGTCACCTGCAAGCGTCTGCAGCTCTTTGCATTGATGACAGGTCAGCAGGCCGGGCAGGTACAAATCAGCGGAGATCCCACTGTCCTGAAACGCCTGCTGGCATACGCGTCCAAGTTTGAAAAAACCTTCAATGTCATTGAACCGTAAAAACGATTCGGAATTTCAATTTTTTCAAAAATATCTCTGGGGCTTTGATATTAAGCTCTGTCAAGAGGGCTGGCACCGTCCAGCCCTCTCTCTTTTTGCAAAAGTTTCCCTCGCTTTTTCTTGCGCCCTGCCGAAAACAGCGTGTTTTCAATTTTTTTTTTTTGTTGTTGATACCACTCGATTTTTGTGGCAACCTATCCCAACGATTTATAGCAATTCAACTTTTTAATGCAACAGCAACATCGTTGAATTACATATCACAGAGATGCCGTTTCGGACAAGGCCGTTGGCAACACCCAGCAGCACAACGAGCGCGAAAAGGACTGCTATCAGAACCCCGACATTATCAAAGTTCAGCGGGAGCAGGAGCGACTAGATACCCTGACCGCCCAAGCCGACCAGCAGAAGCAGTCGCTTGCCCAAACCAACGCCGTTCTTTCCAAAAAAGAACAGGAGCTTGCTGCTGTTCAGAAAAAGTCCACTCTTACCAAGAACGCTCTTATCCATGCACAGGATGTTGCCAATCTGGGCAAAAAGACCCTGCTTGGCAACTATTCGCTGACCGAAGAAGAATTCTCCAAGCTGAAAAAACAGGCAGACCATGGCTATATGGTGGATGTGGAAAACCGTCAGCTCAAACAGCAGTTGTCCGCTGCACAACAAAATTCTATCAACTGGCAAACCCGCTACCGTAACCTGCAGAACAAGGTTCAGCCTTATCTGGACGCTATGCGCCACGCCCCGGAGCGTGTGCGCAATTTTTTTGAGAATCTTCTGGCACAGAAGCCGGAACGGATAGCAGATGCACCGTCCAAAGCTAGCCACCAGAAGAGCGCCGAACTTTAATGTTATCTGGATGTAAAAAAGGAGACTTGCCTATGATGAATGACCGCACTTTCCCTATCCCCAGCAATACCATCTCTGTGAAATCCGAAGATTATACGAATAAATCCTTGCAAATGGACTCGAATCCCGCTACAATGGAGGTGTCCGGAGCATCCTGTCGCTCCGTGAGGGCGAAATTCTCGGCTTACAGCCGAGTGATAAGGAAAGCAGGCTGTGCAAGCCATGCGCAGAAACACCCTCGATTCGGGCAAATGTGCAAACGGTGTGCAGAAAGTGTGCAGCCGCTTTCCTACATAAAGAAAGAACGTCAAATCTTACGATTTGACGCTCAATATCTGGTGCACCTCGCGCACTCATATCCGAACTTTTCTCCGCTTTCACAGCTTCCCCGAAAGCGACCGTTTCTGTACCTTCCTTATAGTTAAAGGTAATGAGGACCTTATCATCGTAGAGATAGATGGCATTGATGAAGGTATCCACCAGTGCCTGCCGCTGCTCCGGCTGGGTCATATCCAGCTTACGGAAACGGAGCAGCCATCGCAATCCAACTTTTTTAATCGTTTACAACATCGTTGGATTGCATATCGCAAAATATGCCGGTCAGAACAGTATTCCAAACCTGCCCTTGCGATTGAACCGGACGAACTCCTCTTTCATCTTCGGTTTTGCCAGCCGTTCCTCTGCAATGCGGGCTTGCAGTTCCTTCCTCTGCTCTTCCAGAGCTTCCAGCCGCTCTTTGGTGGAGCTGGTCAGAATGCCCATCTGGATGGCATTCAGCATATTGGTGATGCCGACTTCTGTTTCTTTCAACTGCTTTTCATAGATGGGTAAATCCGTGCTTTCCTGATTTTGCAATTCCATGACCTTAGCGATGATGGCATTCATGGAAGCATCATCTTCCACCAGCTTCATGGTTTCGTTGACCACCAGATCTTCCAGCCACTGTTTCCGCACGGCCTTTTTATCGCAGGTCTTTTTCTTCTTGGCAGCAGCACATTTGTAATAGGTGTACATCTTCCCGGTGTGGCTGACACCGCTTTCTCCGAACATCAGCGCTCCGCACTTACCGCAGTACAGCTTGGTGGTCAGCAGGTAATCTTCGTCGGCTTTGCCGCAGGCTGGCGCACGTTTGTTCTTTTCCATACGCTTCTGCACCCGGTCAAACAGGTCTTTCGGAACGATAGCCGGAATCGCATCCGGCACAACGATATCCCGGAAAGACAATTCACCAATGTAACGACGGTTCTTCAACATGGTGTTCACGCTGCTGTGGGTCATTTTGCCGTCCTGCATATTGCGGACACCCTTGTCGTTGAGGAAGTTTACGATTTCCACCATCCTCTCGCCGTTGTCATACTGCTGAAAGGCTTCCAGCACAAGCGGAGCAGTCAGCGGGTCAAGGTGATAAAACTTGTCCTCGTCGATTTTATAGCCAATGGTTCCCGTACCGCCGGTAATGCAACAGCAACAGCGTTGAATTGCATATCGCAAATATGCTGTTTTCATGTTGCACTAATTTCTTGCCTTGCGATAAAAGTCGCTATCATTCTCAGATCGTCCAATTCCGGCTTGCCGACTGCAGATCCACCATGTGGGCATACAAGCCCTTCCGGGCGTACAGCTCTGCCGGGCTGCCCTGCTCGGCCACGATGCCGCCCGACAGCACCACCACCTGATCCGCACCGGCTACGGTGCGCATCCGGTGGGCGATGATGAGGACGGTTTTGTTTTTTATGAGTCGGGATAGTGCATCCTGAATGGCAGTTTCGTTTTCCACATCCAAGCTGGCGGTGGCCTCGTCCAGCAGGATGATAGGCGCATCCTTCAGAAAAGCACGGGCGATGGAAATGCGCTGACGCTCGCCGCCGGAAAGAGCGCAGCCGTTCTCACCGATGTTGGTGTTCCACTTGTCCGGCAGCTTTTCGGCAAATTCCTCGCAGTTTGCCAGCTTTGCCGCCGCAAGGACCTCCTCGTCGGTGGCACCCTTGCGCCCCAGACGGATGTTTTCGAGGATCGTGTTGTCAAACAGGGTAACATCCTGAAAGACGATGGAATACAGGCTCATGAGCTTTTCCGGGTCGATTCGGGAGACATCCATGCCGCCCACGGTGATGCTGCCCTTCTGGTAGTCCCAGAACCGTGCCGCCAGTCGGGAAACGGTAGTCTTGCCACCGCCGGAGGGTCCCACCAGTGCCGTGACCTCCCCCTGCCTTGCAGTAAAGGAGACATCCCGCAGCACCGTCTCGCCGGAGTTGTAGGCAAAGCCCACATGGTCGAACACGATATCGCAGCCCTGATTGGTCAGCTGCTCGCTGCCGGTCTGCAGGGGAGCGTCCAGAATCTCGTTCATCCGCCCCACATTGGTGCGCATGGCAATGACCGCTGCCAGATTCTGCAACGCGCCCTGCATAGGGTCGTACATCCGGGAAGCCGCCATCAGGAACAGAAACAGGGTCAGCACGTCGATACTGCCCTGCACCAGCAGCATTGCGCCGGTGAGCGCCACCGACGCAATGCCCAGCTTGAGCACCATGCCGGCGGAGGACACAAACAGCGCTGTTTCCAGCTCTGCCACAATGGACTGCTTTTCCACTGCCCGGATTTTGCCGGAAAGACCGGACAGATACCGCTGCTCCGCATTGCTGGCTTTCAGGTCCCGGAGGGTCTCGATGTACTCCTGAATGCCGTCCGCACAGGCCATTTTCGCCGCCATGGTCCTGCCCTGCACCTTGTCCTGCACCCGGTAGCTGCCCACCACGATGGCAGCAGATACCGGGATGACCCACAGTGCCGCCAGTGCCATCCGCCACTCAAAGGCAAACAGGCTCAGGGCAATGAGCACGGTGGAGATGAGGGAGCCGAACAGACCGGGGATGAAGTGGGAGCAGTCCTTTTCCAGTACCTCGCAGTCTGCCATGATGGTGCTGGTCAGGTCGGCAAGGTCGCGCTTGCCGAAAAAGGACAGGGGCAGCTTCCGCAGCCGCTCCGCAAGGGTCAGGCGGCGGGTGCCGCTCTCTTTATAGGTGGTAAAATAGGTGCCGTTGTACTGGAACCATGTGGTCAGCAGGATCAGCGCAAAGCAGGCCGCACACCCCAGCAGATAAAAGGCGGTTCTCCCGCTCGTGGAGCCTGCCAGCAGGTCTTTTACCAGAAGATACAGCAGCCCGGTGGGCAGCATGAACGCCATGTTCTGGAACGCACAGGCCAGAACGCCCTTTACAAGCCCCTTTGCGCCCTCCGGGGAGCTGGCTGTGGCGTGTTGAATTTTTTCGATCATTCCTTACCCCTCCTTTGCGACCTTCCACTGCACCGACGCCTGATACTCCTGCCACATCCGGGCAAACAGACCGTTCTGCGCACACAGTTCGTCCTTTGTGCCGGATTCCACAATCTGCCCATCCTGCACCACATAGATGCAGTCGGCGTTGGCTACGGTGGACAGGCGGTGTGCGATCATCAGCACGGTTTTGCCCTTGGCAAGCTGGGCAAAGGCTGCCTGCACCTTTGCTTCATTGTCCGGGTCGGCAAAAGCGGTAGCCTCGTCCAGAATCAGGATGGGGGCATTTTTCAGCATGGCGCGGGCAATGGCAATACGCTGCTGCTCGCCGCCGGAAAGATACACGCCCTTGGTGCCAATGACGGTATGGATACCCGCCGGAAATTTCTCCACAATATCCATGCACTGTGCAGCTTTCAGCGCTGCCAGCACCTCGGCTTCGGTGGCCTGCGGCCTGCCCAGACGGACGTTATCCAGAATGCTGCCCTTGAGCAGGCGGCTGTTCTGGAACACAAAGGAGATGGTGTCCATCAGCTCTTCCTTGGGGATAGCCCGCACATCCGCTCCGCCCACCCGGACGCTGCCACTCTGCACATCAAAGAACCGGCAGACAAGGTTTGCCAGCGTAGATTTGCCGCCGCCGGAGGGGCCTACAAAAGCTACGGTCTGTCCCGGCTGAATGTCCAGAGAAACGCCCTTGATGACCTCGGTTTTTCCGTCGTAGCTGAAATGCACATCCCGCAACGTGACGGAGGAATCCTTCGGGTGCTGCGGAACAGCCTGCACCTGCATGGGCGCCGCCTCCAGCACCGAGTCGATGCGTGCCAGCGCATCCGCTACCACCATCTTGTTCTCGCTCATGTACATTATGCGGGTCAAAGTCAGGGAGATCACCGGCGTGATGATGATATAGAACAGCAGGTTCAGCAGGAATTCCGGGGTGACGCCGTGGGTCGTGAACAGCAGCCCGCCTGCGATCAAAAAGGCGAACACGCCGTTGACGGCGGCGGTGTAGAACATCATGGGCAGGCGCAGGTCTTTGGTGTAGGAGATGACCCACTTTTCATACTCATCAATGGTGGTCTTGAACTTTTTGAAGGAAAATACCGATTGCCCGAAGGTCTTGACCACCGGGATACCCCGGACGTATTCCACGGCCTCGTTGGACATCGCCTCCAAGGCGTTGCCGTACTGCCGCATTTTTTCAGCCATCCGCTTGCCAGTCATGGTCGTCATAATGAGAAAAGCCAGCACCACCGGCGCAAGGCTCAGCAGACCCAGCCGCCAGTCGAACGCCAGCAGCAAAACCAGCAGCCCCACCGGGGTAGCGATGGCGTTGTACTGGTCTGGCAGCTGGTGGGCCAGATAGGTCTCGGCTGCTCCGGTGCTCTCATGGATGATCTTGCGCAGCTTACCGCTGCCGAAAGTCTCGGCAAAGCCCAGCGGCAGCACCGCCAAATGTTCCGACACCGCCAGCCGCAGATTGGTCGCCACCCGGAACGCCGACAGATGGGAGCACATCAGCGCTGCAATGTAAATAAGGTAAGACAGCACTGCAAACAACACTGCCATCCAGCCGTAATGGGGGATGTTCACCGCCTGCGCATAGTTTGGCGCTGCGTTCAGCACATCCCGCAGGATCTTCCAGATGTACACAAAGGGCACCAGCGCCACCAGCGCACTAGCCGCAGACAGCACCCACGAAGCGTAGGTGAAATATCGGTAGTTTCCGGCGTAGCCCATCAGCCGGGAAAAGTCCGATCGTTTTTTCAATCAAATCACATCCTTACCGTAATATTGCCATGCGCAACTGCCTGACATGATCGGGTGCACATGTGCCGCTTATTCTGCCTCAGACAAATTTTCCGTGACGAAAAGTTCAATGACATTTTCCATAGTTGCCTGATCATAGTCCTCTGCGATGGCGGCAGCATTCCAATAAGCATAATTTCCTTCATACCAGCTCTGCAGGTCGTCGAGATCCTCTGCATAGCGGAATTCCAGATGATACGTCGTTTCCATCGTATCGGGCGCAAAGGCAAAGTAGGTAAACTCCCCGGAATCCGCATCCTCGCTCTGGTAGAAGAGGAAGCTGTTTTCATTGTCCACATCCAGTTTCTGGTAAGTGTGTGCAAACACTTCCTGTCCTTGCGCATCCAGACCGGTGATGGTGTCGCCATTCATCACGAATTTTTCCACGCCGCCCAGAAAATAGCAGTTGAACGCCGTGCTGTCCGGATCTGCTGCATATTTTTCAACAGCCTCCTCGCCATACGGCTCTGCCATGCACATTCCCAGCAGCATATCCGTAGCCGATTCCGCATTGTCCTCGCCTACCAGCGGAGTCGCAGCGTCGAGCCACAAATTCCGGTATTCACTCTTTGCCATCTCCGGGAACAGTTCCACATAAGTCCCGCTGATACCAGACAGATAATCCTCCGCATCCATTACCTGACTTGCGGAAGCCGAAGAAGCCACCGAGGAGGAAACGCTGGATGCCGAAGACGCTGTGCTTGCGCTCTGCTGGCCGCAGCCGACAGCAGACAGCAGGCAGACCGCAGACAAGGCCACTGCAACAAATTTCTTTTTCATCATCATATGAAAGTACCTCCGGTTTTAAAGTAAGTTTGTTCTAACCGCTCTGTACTTTAGCATATTTTTCGGCCGTGGACTACTCCATTCTGATTTCCCTGCTCCGTTTTGCGAGTCCATTTGCGTGGGTGCGGTACTGCGACGGGGTCGTTCCATATCGTTTCCGGAAAGCCTCCGAAAACTTGCTGGCGTTGTCATATCCTGCATTCTGTGCGATCTGCGTAATGGGCTTTGCGCTCCGGACAAGCTCTACGGCAGCCTGTTCCAGACGGTATTCCTTGATATAGTGGTATACTGGCACACCGTAGACCTGTTTGAACATTTTTTGCAGGTGCGAAACCGAGATCCCGTGTTCTTCTGCCAGCTGCGCAAGGGAGACATACCCCTCCCGGTTTGTCAGAAGGTGATCCCGGAGATGGTGTGCCAGTTCGGTCTGTTCGGTAGAACAGTACAAGTCCGTTCCTTCCTCCTGCGGAATGCGGCTCAGCAGCATCAACAGCTCCACCACCTTGAGCCGCAGGAACCGGAGATCCATGTAGGGCGCATTTTCGTACAATTCCCGGAAAACGTGCTCACAGCGGGGTCCTGCCGTACCGAACATGAACCATCGGTTTCCCAGAAGATTCTGCTTCAGTACCGCAAAATCCACCGAAAAGCCCGGTGCGTTCTTCTCAAGCCAGTTCTGAGCGGCTGCTGGATCAACTTCCAGACACAGCCCTTCGTAACAGCCCAGCGGGAACCGTGACTCTGAACGTGTTCCATGCCGTCCGTCGTAGCAGCTGACGGCCATATCCCCCGGCTTTAGCAGAACGCTATCACGCATGGAAAAGCTGGTTTCAAAACGGCCATTGATGCAGAAATTGATCTCTATCATACCGATCTGCGTGCGGATTTCCGTATAGGTCTCCATCTCCAGCCGCAGCAGCATGATCCCCACGCCATCAAACAGCCGGTAATAGTGAATTTCTCCACTTCCGGCCGCATTTTCAAAGCCGCCTGTTTGTCCGGGATTATAGGGAGTGACCCCCGTTTTGTCATGAAAAATGATATCAATCATACTGTTTATTCAATCCGATCTCCACAATCCGTCTTTTGCAGGGCTTGGAATGGCAGCTGTGGTCAACTGGCAGATCTCTGTCTTTCATGTTTTTCCTTTCTTCGCCCCTTGCATCGCAATTTTCTCAACCATGCGCTATCCCAGTGCCACATCCAGTACCATCATCACGCTGAAGCCTACCGCAAAAAACACCGTGCCGACGTTAGAGTGCCGCCCCTGCGACATTTCCGGGATCAGCGCCTCCACCACCACATACAGCATGGCTCCGGCGGCAAAGCTGAGCAGATAGGGCAAGGCGGGCACCACGATGCCTGCCGCCAGGATCGTCAGAACTGCTCCGATCGTACCGAGAATGTACCATCGAATCAGCTTTTTCGGTTTCTCCGTCTTCATCTTTTTTGCCTCCGATTGCAGTTCATGATTCTGCTTTTCATTTGGGCAATTTCCAACTTCTTAGAAAATCAAATGGACAATACCGCCGACAATTGCCGCTCCCGCAACCCAGATCAGCGCCAGTATGCTTCGCTTTTTCAGCACCTGCCTCCAGGTCTGCACGAACGGCGCATCTTCAAGCCCTGGCAGCACCCAAAACTGGCTGTGCCCGACCCATAGCTTGTCGATTACAACGCCGTCATAGACATTCATGACCTCAAGAAACAGCAGCGCCTGCCAATAGGCCTCACCAAAGGAGGAAGCCCCGTTCCACAAACCGATGATCAGCACAAGAGCAGCAAGCATCACGATAAAGAACGGTATCATAAAGCATTTTCGTTTCCGGTTCATCGTATTGCGGTCGATCAGTCCCAGTTCGATGGCGCGATCCTGCACCTCCTTGGGATAAAAGTACAGTCCATTGACAGCACCACCGATCACAGCGATTTTTATCATTGCGGTAAACAGCAGACAATAAAGCAGCAGTTGCAGTACGATCATTGTTTTTCTCCTCTCAGTCTGCGTGCGAATCGGGCATATGCTCCCATTTCCTTCGTCTTCCATCGTGGTTCATACAAAACAAGAAAGTATGCCAGAAATACCATGTACCGAATCGTTTGATTTTCATTTCAATATGCCGCCCACTATTATCTGACCTTCATGCAAAAATCGCAGCGGTCATTGCCGCGCCCCAGCGTCATGCTTCTCTCCCAGATCAGCTTCGGATGCAGCCCGGTATAGCTGATGTCATCACTGTCGCAAAAACAGCGGCACAGCTCCGGGCAGCCGTATTCTGTGCAGGTGTCGTGATAGGGACACTTCATCATATCCACACGCCAGACGCCGTTACCGGTCTGCAGTTCTTTTGGGGCAAAGCCTGCCGCCGGGCCGAAAACGCTCCGGGTGGATTTGACGAAAACGCCGGGAACAAGGCGGTAAAGCCCCGGTATGTGCAGCAGGGCGGCAAGCTGTTTGTGGCTCGTTCTCGCCAGCCGCTCCACATAGCCGTGAACGGTTTGCAGTGCCTCCTCTTTCGGCATGACACGCTGCAAGGTCTCGTAGGCCGCAATGCCCGGCAAGATCTGCCGCTTGAGGTGGTATTGCTTTTCCTTGCTTGCATCTGCATTTTCAGCCAGCAGTGCATTCAGGCGCATATCGAAAGCGGTGTTCAGTTCCTTTGCCTGCGCGGGAAAGCGCAGTGCCGCAGTCTCCCGGAAATCACGGGAAAGATAGGTTTCCTTCCTCTTCATCGTCCGTTACCCTTTCTTTTTGTACCCGCAGTCGCAATAGGGTCCGCCGGAAGCAAGGGTATACTGCCGCACAAAATTTGTCACACCGCCTGCTTCGCTCATGGTGTAGTCCAGATGGCACAGGGCTGGGGTCAGGTCGTACAGACCCAGCTCCTTCATCAGCACACAGATGCCGCATTTGGTAAAGCGTCCCTCGTAGCCGCTGCCATCCGGGTATTCGTAAAATTCCATGTTCCACGAGTAGGGGTTGCGGTCGGCGGCTTTCAGAGCAGCGGTGGCTTTCATGGCGGCTATATCCTTTGCGGTAAACTTGCTTTTTCCGCTCTTGCGGCAGAACCACTTCATCAGCGGCGTCATCTGAGCATTCTCATAGTAGTCGGTCAGGCTTTCCACATCGGGACGGTGCGGCATGGAGAGGACAAACGCCCCCAGCATGGCGCATCCAATGATGTTCATGCTGAACCGATCACCTTTTTCAAATTTGGGCAGCTTTGCGATGATCTCTTTGTATTTCGGCTTGGCGGTTTTGGTGATCTGCTTTGCGGTGGCTGCATCATAGCCCAGTACCGCCGTCAGCTGCGTCTGAAACGATCTGGCAAACACGGCCCACATCGCCATAGGGATTCCCATCCAACGCATTTTACTTTTCCCCTTTCCATTCCGCTAACACCCGGCACATCCGTTTCTCGATGTCTTTCCGGGTCTCCCGGCATTCCTTCGGATATTTCCGGGCCGCATGGAAGGCCCATTTCACAAATAGGCCGGAGCCAACCGGCAGCATAATTTTCAGCATCCCCTCCGGGAAAACGAAGTGGGTGCCGTGGGCATAAACCATCGTCTCGATCTCGCATTCATGCGTTTTTTCGGCAAGGCGCTTTTCCATCCGGCGGATATACTTTGCGGTGTCCCACAGCGCATCGTCCTCCGCGCCGATCAGCAGCAGCTTTCCCCGGATGTTTTCAACGGGAATGTATTCTTCCGGCTCGATCGGATGAGCTGTCTCGGAATCGTCAAACAGTTTGCGGGAGTTTACCATATCGCCGGCGCGTTTGCTCTCGGCGGCGATGCAATGCCAATAGTCAGGATGCTGATAGCAAAACGGCATATAGGGCAGCGGCTTGCCTCGGTAGGAGAACAGTGATTCACCCTCGACCGGCCACTCCTTGCAGCCGTCCCTTTTGCCCTGCAGAAAGCCCTGCCACACAAAGTCGCTGGGTGTCATGGCAATGGTCAGGGTGATATCCGGGAACATGGCAGCCGCTGTCAGCGCAAGCGTTCCGGTGGTCGATGCACCGGCAATGCCGATCTTTCTGTTACCGTTAGCTTTCAGCCATGAAATTGCCGTCTCCACACGCTCAAGCGGGTAATTATGATGTCCGTAATCTTTTTTCGCGGGCGACATTGTGAGCACGTTCACGCCGCACCCGCAAAGCCATTTCACTGCCGAGCGCGCAAGCCGATCCTCCGGATCATCCCCGATCATCGTGATGACCGCATAGTCTGAACCGCCGGCACACGCCCAATACGCACCGTAAAAGCCATTGAGTTCCACATCAAAGTGCAGGTGTTTCATGCTCTCCCTCCAAATCCGATCTTCACGATCTGCATTTTCATCCCGTTGTCCCCGACCCTTGCAAGAAACCGGAAAAAGCCGCTGACGGAAGGGTCTTTCCGATCACTGTACTGTCATCATTGCCGCCAGCGCCGCCGCTATGGCTGCCATACCTACCGTACCGAAAAGCCATTTTTTCTGTTTGTCTTTTGCAGTAATGTAGGGCTTCAGATCCTCTGTTCCGGGAATCGTCCATGCGTTCGTGTGCCCCACCCAGTAGCCATCGATCAAAAAGCGGTCGATCAGATTCATAACGGACAAGATGACAAGCAGCTGCCAGAAGCCCGCCGCAAAGCTGCGCGCACCGTTTATCCCATAGACACAAACCAGCACATAGCTGATATAGCCGGGAATGCAAACGGCTTTGAAAATCAGAGAATTGCGCTTGATTTTCTCGTGTGTTGTAAGTCCCAGCTTCACGCACCGCTGCTGCACCGCCGGTCTGTAAAGATGCACCATCCCAACAGCCCCTTTGCGGATGCCCACGGCACAGACAAGAAACAGCAAAACCCCCAATCCAAGACCTTCCAAAATCACCTGTAAAAGCATTACTTGTTCCTCCTGTATCCGTTTTCATCCCGGTATTCGGGATGTTCCTTTGCATACGGGTCTTGATCGCCGCAGATGGTATAGTCGCATCGGCAGCCGTCCACGCAGGTGGTCGTCCGCACGAGCTTGGCATGGAGCAGTTCCATGGACGCATAGTCCACATTGCACAGGGCGGGCATAATGTCCGCAAATCCGAACTGCTTGGCAAATTCCGCCACCGGACACGCCGTAAATTCATAATAGATGGGCTTGCTGTTTTCGTAAGGCGCAACCTCCATCTCGTAATCATGCCATGTGTCACAGTGCTTTTGGGCGGTGCTGAATGCCCGATACATCAGCTTTTTCCAGAATGGCTTGTTGATGTCAACGAATCGCAGCTTCCGGAAGGACGGCAGGATCAGATTTTCTTCTATCTCTTCCATTTCGCGGAATGTGACCACATCCCGGCACACATCGTAAAAGCACATGATGGCGATGCAGTCGTAGGTGCCGCCTACGCCGTTGTGAAAATTCTTTTTACCGCCGAGGTCGGTGCGCCACTTGGAAAGAAGCTCTGCGTATCTCAGCTGCACCTGCTCCCAGACCGCCTCGCGCTCCACCTCCGGATAGTGCAGAGTGATTTTCGCCAGAATTTCTTTTTTGCAGGGTTTGGAATATAGCACATGGCAGCTACGGTCAATTTGTAATTCGCTGTCCTTCATCTTCCCACGCCTTTCAGAAAACCGCTCTTTGCATTTTCTTCGGTGTCGTCCGATTCGTCGTAGGCATCATAGGGTGCCGATGGGTCGTGTACTCGTTTTTTGAATGGTGAACAGCTCTTGTCTTTGTGGGCAAACGCAAAGGCAAAATTGTCCGTCCATCCCGTGTGACCGGTGATGAAATATGGATGCAGCCCACGTGCGCGCAGTTTCCGCTCCAGCTCCGCCAGTGACTGCACAGCCAGCTTATTGTCCTCCGCCAGCGAGGAAATGAAGCTGTAGCCGCCGTCCGCGCCAAACCACAGCGTGTCGCCGGTAAAAAGGTACTTATCGTCAATGAGGTAGACCATGTGCCCCCATGTATGACCGGGAACCAGAAAACACTCGATCCTGACGCCGTCAATGTCAAGTATCTGCCCATCGTGCAGCAGTACCTTTTCGTTGTTGATCGTGACCCGCGGCAATTTATAGAGATGACAGATGACTTTTCGCCGCTCCTCGCCGGTGAGGTACCGGTTCTCGATCTCGCCGATGTACAGCTTCGCATTCCGGAACAGCCCCGGACTGTCTGCTTCCACCGCACCCACATGGTCGGTGTCCTGATGGGTGATAAGGATATGGTGTATCGACTTCGGATCAATCCCAAGCCAGCTCATTTTTTCGGCAAGGCGGTCGTAGTTATATCCCGCATCGATCATAATGGTGGTATCGCCCTTGCGGTAGAAGAAGATATTTGCCACCCATTCGCGCACGCAGGCAACATTCTCGTCGATCCAGCCGGTGTTCAAAGGCTTGAAGATCTCCTTGCCCCGGTACATCCAGCTCATTGCTTTTCTTTGAAATTCCGTTGCTTTTTTCGACATGATCGCACCTCATTTCTGTGCTGTGATGCAAAGCCAGCCCTTTTTGTTTTTGTGGCTCTGGATCTGACAAAATCCTGCTTGCTCCAGATACGTTTTACCGTTCACAATGCAATGCTTTTTACCAGATGCGCCCACTGCTCCGGGTGACAGGCCAGCAATTCCTCGTGCTGCAAGTTCTGCTCATGGAGAACAGGATGTGCAAAATGCTGCTGATACCGGGCACGATATTTTGCGCCCATTTTCAGGGCGTAAAAAATATGGATCTCGGTACCGGGTACATGGATCTTATCCGGCAGCGGAGTGATAAGATCGGAATAGAACTGATTTTTACAGCTCTGCATGGTCACATAAGGGCGGGCATCGCCAAACATTTTCAGAAAAGCCTTGACATAATCCCCCGACTCTTTAGCACACTTGTCCAGACGCTTTTGGAGAAATTTCGCCTTAATCTTTCCGTCCCGCACCACAGGGTAGATCAATGGCAGCAGAAAATCCGTCTGCAAGCTTGCCGTCAACGGCGATGCCTGATCCAAATCGGAGCTGCCCAGAATGCCGTAGTCCATGTGGATGTTCTGCCGCGCCGCCAGCAGCCCCACGAAGGAACCGCCCAGAGAACAGCCGTAGGCTGCCCGGATGTGACCGCCGCAGTGGGTCTTGAGGTAGGCCTCGATCTTTTCGGTCTCCTCCAGCATGGTGGGAAATTCGGTCTGTTCAGTCTCATCAAAGCCATCGTAGCTGACGCACAGCACCCGGAAACTGTCAGCCAGAAGCGGGATCACCGCACCGAAATTGCTTTTCCAATGGCAACAGGTGCCCGGCAGCAGCAACAGTACCGGGGCATCCTCTGCACCAAAATGGTAGATCTTCATCCTGATACGCTCCTTCTCTATTTATTTTCCACCTGTAAATAGAAGAGATATATTTCTTCGTATAGGGCAGAGTTTTGAGTTAGGTAAAGCTAACTTTTCATTCTATAAAAAGCCGCTTCTCAGCGGTCCTTCTGCCAAAATAATACGCCCTGCTGTCACCTCTGTCAAGAAGTTTCGGCATTTTCGGAGATTTTGAAAAAGAATTCGTTATCGAAAGCCCAAACCGTCACCCCAGTGCCACATCCAGCACCATCATCACGCTGAAGCCCACCGCGAAAAACACCGTGCCGACGTTGGAGTGCTGCCCCTGCGACATTTCCGGGATCAGTTCCTCCACCACCACATACAGCATGGCACCGGCAAAAAGGTCAAGGGCTTTGCGGTACTACAAGCTCGGCGAGGCCCCTGCCTACTACATTACCGCATGGTACAATCTGCTGAGCGGCAAGTGAGAGTTTGGCAAAGTCCACGCCACCGAGACTACCGTGGAGGGTGTTACTGTGGAGCTGACCACCAATGGCCGCCACACGAATTACGAGATGAAGCTCTCCGGTTTTGGTCTGGACACCAGCACCAACAAGGTCTACGGCGTGGTGCTGACCGCCGCCGATGGCAGTGAGTACGGCCTGCGTCATGTGGCCAACATCTGGCATGGTACCAAGCTGGGCTTCAATGCCGATAATCCTTACTTTGCATCCATCATCGGCAAGACGATTACTCAGATCACCTACTACACCGCCGATGGCGTGTATGTTCTGCCGGTCAGCGTAGCGTTGTAAAGTCGCGGGCAACTGCCTGATTTAGCAAAATACAGTACAAAACGGCAAGGTTTCTTGATTGCGGGAGACCTTGCCGTTTTATAGCAGCTTTCGTCTTTAATGCACAAATACTAACGCGAACTTGCCTATGGCAGGCAGCGCAGGCTCATCACACCACCAGCAAAGAAAAACAGAGCGTTCCCGATGGGGAACGCCCTGTTGTACATATCGCTATCGTGTGTGGATTTTTGCAGGGTGTGTTCAGCAGGGCGCACCCTGTTTTTGTGGCTATTTTTACCATCACATAAATTTGCACTGCCGTTGCCATAGCAACCGACAAAGGAAAGTGAATCTGATAAAATGCTCTGCGGTTGGTTATTGCTAACTAACTGCCACAACCAAAGAACCATTGATTTATCAAAGGAGTTTTCCATGAAAAAGATTTCTCGTCGTTCTTTTCTCGCTGCTATGGCTGCTGTAAGTGCAGCCGGTGTTCTGGCCGCCTGCGGTTCTTCTTCCAGCAGCACGGCTTCTTCTGTGGCTTCTTCCGCTGTATCCAGCGAAGCAACTTCCTCTGCCGCATCTATGGATGAGACCGGTACCCATACCGTCGTAGACCACGGCGGCAACGAAGTAGAAGTGCCTAATAAGGTCACTCGTGTGGTCATCGACCAGATTCCAATCCTGTCCACCTACATGGCCTATTTTGAGGGCAGTGCTCCCTACATCGTGGGTTACTGCGGCTCTTTCAAGTCGGTTATTTCTGACACTGTGTTGAAAAACATCGCCCCGGAGCTTCTGGAGTCCAGCGATACGGTCTATGCTCAGAGCGACCTGAACATCGAGGAGATCATGAAGCTGAACCCTGATGTTATCCTGTACAATGCAGGCAATTCCTCCCATGCAGAGATCCTGAAGGCCAGCGGTATTCCCTCGATCGGCTTTGCCACCGTGGGTGCTTCCACCGAGGCTGACCCGCTGGAGCGCTATGAGGAGTGGCTGAAACTGCTGGAGGATATCTTTGGCGAACCGGGCAAGACCGAGGCCTTTGTGGCTGCCGGTGACGAGATCGTGGCCGATGTGGAAGCCCGCATTGCGGATATTCCTGAGAGCGACCGCCCCAGTGCGCTGATTCTGTGGAAGTATTCGGACGGAGTGCCGCAGGTTTCCGGAAATGGCACGTTCGGTACCTACTGGATGAAGCATCTGGGCGTGACTGACAAAGCGCTGGAAGCCACCGGTTTTGCCCAGACCAGCATGGAACAGGTCTACAGCTGGGATCCGGACATCCTCTTCCTCGATGGCCCCGGCCTGCAGCCCCTGCGCACGGAGAATGTGCTTTCCGGCAACGTGGATGGTGCCGACTTCTCCACGCTGACCGCCGTGCAGAACGGCCGCGTGTACAACACCACCCTCGGTATGTGGAACTGGTTCACCCCGAACCCGGATGCCCCGCTGGTACTGGCATGGCTGGCCTGCAACACCTACCCGGACGCTTTCGCAGATTACCCGCTGGGCGATACCATCAAGGAATACTACAAGACCTGGTATAGCTATGATGTGACCGATGACGAGCTGGAGGAAATGCTGCTGTACTGATGAAGGACACCATCTGGATCAAAAAAGGCCGCTTTACCCCGCTGGCTATCCTGCTGATGCTGGCCCTGCCGCTGGTCACTTCGGTGGTCTGCCTGTGCTTCGGACGTATGAATGTCCCGGTCGGGGAAGTGCTGGCCGCTCTGCGCACAGCTCTGACCGGCGGCAGCGCGGCCAATGTGCAGAACTATTCCATCGTCATCAACCTGCGTCTGCCCCGCATCCTCATGGCCATCATCGTGGGTGCAGGGTTGACCTGTGCGGGCAACACCTTTCAGTCCCTGTTTTCTAATCCGCTTGCCACGCCGGACATTCTGGGCGTGACCAGCGGCACCTGTGTGGGCGCAATTCTGGCCATCATTCTGTCGTGCAGCATTCTGGAAACACAGCTCATTGCGCTGGTGTTCGGCCTTGCGTCCGTCTGCTTTACCCTGAAAATTGCAGGCAAGAACGATGGCCGTTCCATGGTCTATCTGGTTCTGGCCGGAACCATTGCCTCCTCGCTGTTCAACGCAGTCGGATCGCTGCTCAAGTATACGGCCGACCCGCAGGATAAGCTGCCGGAGATCACCTACTGGCTCTTGGGCAGCTTTACCAGTGCCAGTTACCAGAAGATCCTGATTGGCTGCCCACTTATCGTTGCCGGAATTATCATCATCTATCTGCTGCGCTGGCGGCTGAACATCCTTTCACTGAGTGATGACGAGGCTCGTGCCAGCGGCATCAACATCAAGCAGACCCGAATGCTGTTCATTGTTGCATCTACGCTGGTCACGGCTTCAGCCGTTTCCATGTGCGGCCAGGTGGGCTGGATCGGTTTGCTGATCCCGCACGCATCCCGGATGCTGGTAGGAAGCAACAACCGTTATGTGGTGCCCCTCAGTCTCAGTCTGGGAGCCAGCTTTATGATCCTGATCGATACCCTGTCCCGCAGCATCAGCATTATCGAGCTGCCTCTTTCCATCCTCACCGCTATCATCGGTGCGCCGGCATTTATTTCTCTGCTGAATAAAACAAGGAGCAACCTGCAATGATCTTGGAAGTGCAGAACGGTTGCTTCGGCTACCCGAAGCAGCCTGTGATTCTCGAAAATATCAATTTGCGTCTGGAAGAAGGACACATCCTTGCAATTCTTGGACCAAACGGCATTGGTAAAACCACCCTGCTCAAGTGCATGATCGGTCTGCTGTCGTGGCACAGCGGCAAGACCCTGCTCTATGGTAAGGAGATCCACACCCTGAAGCCGAAGGAAGTGTGGAGCACCATCTCCTACATCCCGCAGTCCCACGGGTTTGCCTTCTCCTATACCGGACTGGAAATGGTTTTGCTGGGCCGCAGTGCCCATCTGGGTATGTTCCAGCAGCCCGGTAAAGAGGAACTGGAAATGGCCGAAGCCATGATGGAGCGGGTGGGCATCTCTCACCTTGCCAACAAGGACTGCAACCGGATGAGCGGCGGCGAACTGCAAATGGTGCTCATTGCCCGTGCCCTTATCAACGAGCCGAAGCTCATCATTCTGGACGAGCCGGAAACCGGTCTGGATTTCCACAATCAGATCTTAGTACTGAATATGGTGGAGCGGCTGGCGCATGAATCCGGCATCAGTGCCATCATGAATACCCACTATCCCACCAATGCCATGAGCGTAGCGGACGAAGTCCTGATGCTGAACCGCAAAGGCGAATTTTTCTACGGTCCAGCTGCGGAGATCTTGAACGAGGAGAACATCTCGTATTCTTTTGATGTTCAGGTGCTGGTGGATGAACTGCATTATCATGGGCGGTCGGTGCGCAGCATTGTGCCAGTGGCCTTGCGAGGGAATGCCGTATGAAGATGCCATTTACGCTTTCCCAGCTGCGTCCCATCCGGGAAGCCATGACAGTTTCCCGCCCAGCAAAACTGGGCGAGAGTGTACCTGTTACCTGGTTCTCGCTGGGCGGCGGCACCTCAATCACCCCGGAGTATTACGACTGCACTACCCTGTATCTGTGCGGAGAAGGTGGCGGCATATTTCTTCTGGGTGGAGAGAGCCGTACTGTCCCGCTGCATCCCGGCCAGCTGCTGGCCGTTCCGCCCAAAACGCTCTGTGGCTGTCTAACCGACAGCGGCATGATCTATACTGAAATCATTCTGAAAAAGGAGAACTTCACCATGAACAACATTCTCAAAGCAGGCCAGCCCACCGAACTGAAAGATCTCATTTCTTACGAGGACGGCAGCATCGCCAATCTGGACATCGCTCATGCAGACAACATGAAATTTGTCCTGATGGCTTTTGACGAGGGCACTGGCCTGACTCCGCACCGTGCTCCCGGCAATGCCATCCTGACCGCCCTCGAAGGCAAGGCCATTATTGGCTATGAGGGCAAGGATTACGAGCTGAACGCAGGCGAGAGCTTCCGCTTCGATAAGAACGGCCTGCACAGCGTTACCGCACAGGGCAAGTTCAAGATGAGCCTGCTGCTGGTCATCGAATAAGCGATCTTCTGTTTCATAACAGACGCAAAGAACCCGTCCGGACGTACCGGACGGGTTCTTTGCGTCTGTCAGATTCAGCAGTAGTAGAGGAACGAACGCAGGCGGCTCCATGCAGTTTCATCCCAGTCGTTATCAAGGGAAAGCTGGAACAGTGGGGCACTGCAGGCATCGTGCAGGCCGCGCATATCCAGAATCATCGCTGTATTTTCATACCGGGGTGCAAGGGTCAGCACTGCATTGGTACGGTTAGAAAGCTCCACGGCCTTGGCGTACCGATATCGACCGTTCCCGCCTGAAAAATTCGGCAAGGCAGAGTCCGCAATGAGGAACAGTGTTTCAGCGTCTTCCGCAAAGGTACTCTGCGCTCCAAGTTCATTCCCAAGGGTCTGCATCTGCCTCTGCATCTGGTCAAGCCAACCAGCCGATGGTTTGTTTTCATCCAAATTGTCTTTCCACAGAAACCAGAGTGCCTCGCTGAGCGGGGCGCGAAGCACCTGTTCGCCTTCGGCTTCCAGCGCAGCAAGTACGCCGTTGTCCAGTTCTGTCAGGCAGAGCGGCGTACCAACAGCGGCAATGCGGCGGCCTTTTGCGGGAAGTGTGCCGATCTCTCTCGCTGCGGTGTGCAGCTGCTCCCAGCCAGGCAGAGCATCCCACTGTGCCGAAATGTCTGCACGTTTATCTGCCGGAGCAGCATAGAGGATATCTCCCGCCAGCAAAGTGCGGAAGAGTGCGTCACGGTTCTGCGCCATTTCGGGCAGTGTTTCCAGCATCGGGCTGACCAGTTGAGCATTCCGCTCTTTTCTGCGGTCCAACACAGCACGGATGACACGGGCGTACTGACCGTCTGCCTCCGCACCCTGCGTCTGCGGAATTAGGAACTGCGCATGTGCGTGGTCATTTTTACGCTCAGCAAAGATACTGCCCAGCAGTGCCGGGAAAGGCAGGTATTCTTTTGCACTCGTCTCCGCTCGGCCAAGGCTCAGAATATCGTCCGTCAGGTGCGGCAGCTCGTAGGGGTCTGCCCCTTGCTGTTTGAAATATGCGGCCAGATAGGGCGTATAAGCCCCCATCGCCGGAAGATAGAGTGGCACATTGGGGGATGGTGTCTGTGCCAGACGACAGGGGTGAATATCGACCTGCTCGATGTTGAAATCTGTCGGCAGAGCCACCGCCGGGCGGTGGTTCAGGCTGTTCAGGAAGGCTTCAATGCGGGTGATGACACCCACATTGGAAAAGTGCTCGTCCACTTCGATCTGCAAGTAGGGCTTATCCCCCATTTCCTGCTTGAACAGGTGTGAGAGCATGGTGTCCGGGCCGCAGCCGTGGTTGGTCAGGTAGACAGCGTAGAGGTTCGGGTGGTGAGCGATCAGCTTTGCTCCGGACAGGATATGCTGCCCGAACGGATAATAAAGATTATCGTATTCATCGGAGATGTCCAGCGCATGACCGGGCAGGTGGCTCAGCGTAATGACCTTGTAGCCCCGCTCCAACAGCAGTTCCGGGATGCCCATGTTCAGGATGGGGTCGGAAACGCCGTAGTTGCGGGTGATGAGCACCAACACTTTATCGTCCGGTCTCAGGGTCGCCAGCAGAGCTTTGCCCTGTTTTTCCACGGCGGCGGTATGGCGGCGCACCGCCATGGCACCACTGAGCAGAGCTTTGGCACAAAACGGTTTCGGGATACCTAGTACTTTGCCCAGCCCCAGCATGGCGGTGGCCATGGCTTCCTGCCCGAAGTCCAGATCAAATACCGGGCTGAGCAGGGTGATGCCCTTGCTTTCGATGTCCAGTGCCTTTGCGATGGACACCGCCGCCGTCTGCATATAGACGCAGCCGTAGTTGTGCTTCACCCGGCTCTTTTCGTGCTTCATGGTGTGGATGCTGGGCAGAAAGATATAATCCACCTTCTGGTCGATGAGCTGCTGTATGTGGCCGTAGATCAGCTTGACCGGGTAGCAGGTCTCCCCTTGTGCGGTCTGCTGAGCCAGCCGGATCGTTTCCTCACTGGTGGGGTCAGTCAGGACGACATTGAAGCCCAACGAGGTAAAGAAGGCATTCGCCATCGGGAAGAATTTGTGGATCATCAACGCAAAAGGCACACCTACGGTCTTTTTACATGGGTCACGTTTGCCAGTGTAACCCTCCAAAAGCAGTTTGTCTGCCTGCTTGTAGAAGTCAATATTCTTCTGAATCTCCGCACTGCGGCTGTCCTCTGCATCCTTTGCCGGGCTGTCAAATCCCACAAATCGGCTGGGTGCGTCGCCCACAGCTTCCTGTGCCAGCAAAGCCACGCCATATGCGCCGCTGATGGAAAAGACCGGGCTGACCTGTATGCGGTCGCCGTATGCGGATTGGAATGCCGCCACAATGCCGGGGTTGTAATCGACACCGCCCTGCAAAACGATGTGCTGCCCCACAGGTTTAGAACCAACAACTTTATGCAGATAGTTCTGTACGATGGAGTGACAAAGGCCTGCGGCAATATCCGCCCGTGAAATACCTTCAGCGGAAGCGGACGCAATGGCCGTTTCGATAAACACCGTGCACCGTTCTCCCAAGGATGCCGGATGTTCAGAGGATAAGGCTAATGGGCCAAATTCCGCCAGTGGGATGCCCATACGGGCAGCTTGTTCTTCCACAAAAGAACCGGTACCGGCAGCGCAGATCTTGTTCATTTGAAAATCCACAACTTCACCGTTCTGGATGCTGATGTATTTGCTATCCTGTCCGCCGATCTCAAACACGGTATCGACTTCCGGCACCCAATGAGCAGCTCCCTTGGCTTGCGCAGTGATCTCATCCCGGACAGCATCCGCGCCGATGCGCTTGCCGACACGCTCCCGCCCGGAGCCAGTCACGCCCACCGCCGTAAAGCGCACCGCACCGAACCGTTCCCGGATGCTGGCCAGCCCCTTGCGGACAGCTCCTTCCGGGTTACCTGCGGTGCGCAGATATTGAAAGTCTACCAGTTCACCGTCAGCACCGACCAGGACAAGATCGGTGCTGGTGGAACCGATGTCGATGCCCAGCGCACAGCCCTTCTCCGGGAGGATACCGGTGGCCTTCGGCTCAGAAAGATCAGTGCCGGGCAACAGTTCCAGTCTGGGAAGCCCGGTTGTCGTGGAGCGTGTTGCCATTGCATCGTTCAACAACGCATCCAGCTGTGCCAGTGTAAATGCACCTTCTGCCTTGCATGCTGCACCGATGGCCGCTTCAAAACGCGCTTCTTCCGGGACGATCAGTTCCTCTTCGGTCAGGTCGAACACATCCCGGATAGCCCGTATCACACCGGAGTTGCAGGTCACGCCGCCGCAGAATACCACCGGTTTGCAGACCGGAAGCCGACGCACGATGGTAGCTTTGTAGTTGCGGATCATCGCATAGCACAATCCCAGCAGAATGTCCGGTGTGGAAACGCCTTCCTGCTGGCGGTGAATGATATCCGTTTTGGCAAACACGGCGCAGCGTCCGGAAAGCCGCGGGACGCTCTGCGCCTGCTCAACCAGCGCAGAATAATCCTCCAGCTTGCAGCCCACACGGGACATCTGGTCTTCAAAGAACGAGCCCGTGCCGCCTGCACAGTGTTCGTTGACTGCGAACTGCGGTGCACGGCTCTGCAAATCCGTGATGAATCGCGCACCCTGACTGCCGATTTCAATGACCGAACCAGCCTGCGGAACAATCTGGCGCACACCCTCGACGATAGCTGGGATATCCCCAAAAGAGGGAATATCGGGAGCCTGTTCCAGCAGAGCTTCGGTGTTGCTGCCAGTTACACAGAGCGAAAACGGTGTGTCTGCATCCAGTTCCAATGCAGAAAGTCCTTTTTTCAGGCAGGCGAACGGCCTGCCGTGATGCACCGCCATCCACTGCTTTGCCATTGCACCATCCCGCAGCAGCACCAACTTGACCGTCGAAGTGCCGATATCCATACCCAACGAAAGCATTGTGTCACTCCTTCAAGACAAACCCTGCAAGTTATAGGGTTTGACATTTCAAACTTTATACCGTATAATAATGATGCCTTTTAATTAGACATCTCTAACCAAGAGTTTAACACAACTACCTCGGAGTGTCCGTTGTTATGGCAACGGCAAAGTAAATTTTAAGATGGAGCAATATTATTCAATTTTACAGCAATGCGGCATGTTCAACGGCATCCAGCCACGAAAATATAGGGAAGTCCTTCGTTGCTTGAATGCGACTGTCCGTGAATATCCTCGTGGTGCGCACATCGTCGAGCTGGGTGAGCAGAGCCACAATACGGGTGTTCTGCTGGATGGCACGATAGAAGAATTTTTGTATGATGAAAATGGCAATCAAATCAGCATCTGCCGTTTTTGTCCCGGAGAAGTATTTGGTGCAGAACTGGCCTGTACTGGCTGGACGACAAGTCCGGTCTGTCTGCGTGCCAGTTCGGACTGTACCGTAATGCTGCTGGATTTCAGCGCATTGATGTCACAGAAAACGCTGTCCTGTCCCTGCCGGATGCAAGTCACAGCAAATCTTATGCAGGATATGGCGCAGCAGCTTCTGTTCTTCAATACAAAGGTGCGTATTCTTGCCCAGAAGCGTCTGCGGGATCGGCTGAAGATTTATCTTCAAACCTTGACACCCGATGAAAAAGGCTGTTACAGTCTGCCCTACACCCGGACAGAACTGGCAGATTTCCTCTGTGTGGACCGCAGTGCTCTTTCCCGTGAGCTGTGCCGGATGCGCGATGAGAGGATCCTTGATTTTTCCGGTGCAAAGATTCACCTGTTGAACCCAACGTTTTTGTATGGTTGGAACTGACAGTACTTCTAAATCTATGAAAAAAAAAATTGTCTGCCTAACATTTTTGTTCGACAGACAATTACTTTTCAATCTTCTAGTGTACGACTACCGGACACATTCTTCAAATATTTCTCCGAGTCACCGTTCAGAATCAAATCGGCATAGCCCAGCGGATCGTTGTAGATGAGGTAGTCCAGTTCCGTCCTCTGCGCCATGGTCACGTCCAATTCATCCTCAACCCCGGTACAGTCAATGGAAATTTTTCTCCCATCCCGGAGCAGTAGTTCCACACAGCCGGTGTCCATGTTGAAATGGCAAGCTCTTGCATCGTATTTCATGTTTGTGTCCTTTCTGCCTTACGGCACCTTTACAGTTGTGACTTTCGTTACACGTTTTTTCTGATAAGGTTTCGGACACACGGCCGTCGGGAATGAGCCGGAATTATCATTTCCGAAGAAAACAAAAAATCCGAACTCTTCTCCTATTGGAAAAAAGTTCGGATTTTGTTGTTGTGGTGCACCTCCAGGGACTCGAACCCTGGGCCCACTGATTAAGAGAGCAAGCCGCCGGTTCGTCTCAATTTATGGAAGTTTCGATTCACCGTCATTTTTAATCAAAACAACGTGATTTTTCGTCCAGCAATTTCTGCACCCTTTGTCGGATTTTGCAGCGGAAAGTACCCTTTGCACGTTTTGAAACCGTGCAAAATCCGTGCAGAAACCGTGCACTTACTTTTCAACAAATAGAAATCGCCCTATCCCCTACCGACTTGACGGCATTGGTTTGAGTGGCCGCATCCCGCTTTGTGCCCGAACAAACAAAAATACAGAAGCCGCACGTCCTGTCAATGCGCGGCTTCTGTGTTAAAAAAGGGGGAGTGATCTGGTTCTTGCAGTGGTTCTCAAGTCTCCGGCATCTGATACTCGTGGGTCTGCATATACTCTTCTACCTGATCCAAGGTGGGCATGGCATCGGAGCAACTATGGCCGGTAATGGTGATTGAAGCAGCTGCTGCAGCATACTTCAGTGCTTCTTCCAGACTCTTCCCACGTATCAACGCATTGTTGAAAGAGCCGGAGTAGGAGTCTCCCGCACCAAAACTCTTGAGCACCTTTGTTGGATAGATACCGCCCATGGTGCGGCCCTCGGCGGTATAGAGATGAGAGCCTTTTTTGCCCTGCTTGATGGAGACAAGGCTTACACCCTTCTCCATCAACCAGTGAGCACTCCGGTCGTCATCATGGTTGCCCGGGTGGAAAAGTTCTTCCATCTTATCAAACTCTTCCCGGGTTCCCAGCACCATATCAGCCTGCTGGGCGGCGAGGGTAAAATAGATACTGGTCTCGTCGTCATTGTCCCAGGTTCCGTCACGGTAGTCGAGGTCAAAGGCAACAACCACACCGTTCCGCTTTGCCATGGCGATGGCGAGGAACACAGCCTCCCGCGCCGGAGAATGGGAGAGAGATGTGCCCGAGATGAGCAGCAGCTTGTGGCTGGCGATATAGCTCTCGTCCAGCTGAGCACAGTCGATGTGAAGGTCGGCGCAGTCGGTGCGGTACATGAAACAGTTGCACGAGCCCTCTTTGATCTCACCCATGGTCACACCGGAACGGATGCCAGGGGCGGCTGTCTCGATGTGGGAGGTATCCACCCCCTGGTCAGCCAGATATCTGACGATGAAGCGTCCGAACTGGTCATCGGACACCTTGCCGATGTAGCCAACTTTCAGACCCAGACGGGCCATGGCGACAGCGGTGTTGGCGGGAGAGCCGCCCACATATTTGGAGAAGGTCTTTGCTTCCTCCATGGGGCCGATCTCATTGGCATAGAGATCGATGGTGGCGCGGCCAAAGGCTACCACATCATTGGGCTTCTGAAGATCAAATTTCAGCATAGCGGTCCTCCCTTATGCATCCTCATGCTCCAGCGTGTCCAGCAGCTCCATGGCTTCCTTCACGGACAGACCATTGTGTACCACCTGTCCCAGAGTCTTGACCAGCGGGGTCACATGAGGGTATTGGAACACGAAGCGTCCGTAAGTCACGCCTGCAGCACCGGCATCCATGACATCACGGGTCATCTGAATGAAATCCTGTGCGGTCTTGCAGCCGTTGCCTCCGGCAATGGCCACCCGGGTGGGGGCAGCCTGCACCACCCGGGCAAAGCTCTCGGGGTCGCCGGTGTAGGTTGTCTTTACCAGATCCACCCCCAGCTCTGCAGCAGTGCGGGCAGCATACATCACGTTCTCCACGCTACGCTGGTCGTCCCCGGTGATATGGTTGCCGCGGGGATAGATATGGCTGATGAGGGGCATCCCGTTGCGGTGAGCTTCCTCGCTGATGCGGCCCAGCATGGCGATCTGCTGCTCCTGATTGTCACCGCCCAGGATGCAGCCCACCGACACGGCATCGGCACCCATGGCAATGGCTTCTTCCACACTGGCCACCTGCACATCGCTCTCGTAATGGTAGACGCCAAAGGTGGTCAACTTGAGCACAAGACAGGTCTTGCCTGCGTAGGGAGCAAAGCAGTGTTCTGCAATGCCCTTATGCATGGTGATGGCATTCGGACCGCCGGCCACCATCTTGGCAATGGTATCATCGATTGTATCCAGACCTTTCATCACACCACGGCCCATGGCATGGTCTACAGTCAGGCCGAAGTACTTACCGTCTTCGGTGGGCATCAGGCGCTTGAGACGAATTTCTTTTCCGATCATAATACTGTTACCTCGTTGCTGCTGTTTACGCAAGCAGGTTCACAAAGAAGTTGATGTACTGCGGGCAGAGGGTGGTGACCAGGATGGCGATCAGGCCCACGCCCATAAAGGGGATGGCTTCCTTGACCGTTTCTCCAAATGTGGAGTGGGCGATCTTGGTGGAAACGAAGATACCGACAGCAAAGGGAGGAGTCAGGAAGCCAACGCACATATTGACCAGCATGATGGCACCGAAGTGGACGGTGCTGATGCCGTAAGTCTGCGCCACGGGCAGCAACAGCGGGGTCATGATGAGGATGGTGGCGTTAATGTCCATGAATGTGCCCATGAAGATGAACAGGATGTTGATCATCAGCAGGAAGCCCCAGCGGCTGGAGATGTTGGCCGTGATCAGGTTGGACAGGAAGGAGGAGATACCGGCCAGCGTCATGACCTTGCCGGCCACAGCGGAGAAGGCGTTCAGCAGGCCGATAACGGCAGTGGACGCACCGGCGATGGCGCAACAGCGCCAGAAGGTGATCTGGATCTTCTTTTTGTTGATGATTTTCAGAACGGCGAAATAGAGGATACCGTAAACGCAGCTCACAGCGCCTGCCTCCGTAACGGTGCAGAAGCCGCCGTAGATAGCGCCATAGATGATGATGGGCATCAGCAGGGCCGGGATAGCGTAGAAGGTGGATTTGCCGATCTGACGGGCTTTTTCACTGAACGCCATATTGACCTTTTCCGGCTTAACCTGATGACGGCCGATGCGGAAGTAGTTAATGACGAAATAGCCCACTGCAAAAATGAAGGCAGGGCCGATGGTAGACATCCAGATTTCAGAGATCTTGCCGCCGGAGGCCAGAGCGTACATGATGCCGGGGACACTCGGGGGAATGAGAATGCCCAGAAAGCAGGTAGCCGCCAGCAAAGCGGAGTTATAAGCCTTGGGGTAGCCCTCTTTTTCCAGCTCGGGCACCATCATCTTGCCGATGGCGGAGATGGTAGCCATAGCCGAGCCAGTCAGAACGCCGAAGGCCATGCAGGCGCAGATGGTGATGACGCCGGTGGCGCCGCGGATGCGACCCACAAAAGATTTGATCCAGTCGATCAGCATCTTGGAGATGCCGCTGTATTCCATGATGACACCGGCGAAGATGTAGAACGGGATGGCCAGCAGAGCAAAGCTGTCCAGACCGGAGAACGCGAACTGGGGCACAGTGACCAGATTGTAGCCGCCAAAAGCCAGCACCAGTAGAGAGGATGTGCCCAGTGCAAAGGAGACTGGCATCTTGAACAGGACGGCCACCACCATGAAGGAGATCAGGAAGATAAGCAAAGCTTGAAGCGCTGTCATAATTTCACCCTCTTTCTCAGTTGTCCGCCTCGGCGGCAGACTTCTTATCGCCGCCCAGCAGGCAGGCTGCAAGCATGTACACCTCGTGCAGGGCTGCCAGCACGATGCCTATAAACACCGGCAGGTAGACCCAGCCCATGGGGATGCGCATGGTGGGCGAAGTCTGGGGGGTACCGAAAATCTTCATCATATAGTCGAAGAAGAGCTTGGCAAAGACGACCAGGAATGCAAAAGTGGAAACGATGGCTGCGACTTCCAGCGCCTTGAGCCACTTTTCGCGGGCCGGGCCCTTGATCTTCATAAGCACCTGCTTGAGCACATCGATCTCGGTGTGGCTGTTGTCGCAGATAGCGTAGGCTGAGCCGATGTAGGTCAACCAGATGAAGAGATAGCGGGTGAGCTCTTCTGCCCACGCGGCAGAGATAAACAGGAAATACCGGCAAACCACCTCGATGAAGATGGCCGCGACCAGCAGAATTGTGATAAGAGCCAGCAGGAAGGTCTCGATGCCCAACAGTCTGTCGTTGACCTTCTTCAAGCCCTGCAGCGTTTTGTTATTGCTGTTCACAGCATTTGCCTCCTTTCATAAACTGCCGCCCCGGGCACTCCCCGCAAGGCGGCAGAATCACTTTACATCAAAGTATGGAGCGCCACATAGCCTTACTTGTTCTTGTAATCACCGCTGGTGATGGCGTCCATGATCTCGTCGCTGTAGGTGCCGCGACTCTCTTCCCAGATCTGCTGGTAGATCTCCTGCAGCTTAGCCTTCATATCATCGGAGGGCTGATCCACGGTCCACTGGCCGCTGGCCACGCCGTCGTTGGTGATCTTCTCGGTCTTCTCACGGAAGAACTCGGTGAACTCATCAGAAGCCTCCTGTGCAGCCTCCTTGAAGGCGGCCTTGTCCTCGTCGCTCAGCTTTTCCCAGAAGGGAGCGCCTGCGATGAAGCAGCCGCCGGAGTAGCAGTAGTTGAGTTCGGTGATGTGGGTGATAACATCCAGAACACCCTGGTTAGTGTAATTGAAGATCGCGTTGTCCAGACCATCGACGGTACCGGTCTGCAGGGCATTCAGCACCTCAGAACCGGCGATCATGACGGGCAGTGCGCCGCACTTCTCATAGAAAGAGACAACAGAGGCGACGGACGGGGTGCGGATCTTCAGGCCGGCCAGGTCAGACATCTCGGTGACGGGGCGGACGATGTTGCCCACCTGACGGAAGCCGTTGCAGTAAGAAGAGATGCGGATGAGGCTGTTCTGCTCCATGATCTTGGCCACTTCGTCGGCGATCCAGCCCTTGAGGTAGTATCTATCCGCCTCGTCGTAGTCAGCCACCAGACCGGGCAACCATGCGAAGCCCAGTGTGCCGTCCAGCACGCCGTCCATGGTCATATCGTCGCTCATCAGCACATCCAGCGTACCCATCTGCAGCATCTGTGCCATGTCGGAGCCGTTGCCCAGAGAGCCTGCGGCGATGACGTTGGCCTGATAGCGGCCGCCGGTCTTGTCGGAGATGAGCTCAGCAAAGCGTTCCACATAAGGGGCGCGGTCACCGGTGACGTCTGCAGTGACCGAGAAAGTAGCGCTCTCAGCCGATGCAGCAGCAGAGCCTGCACTGCCGGTGGTGGAAGCTGCGGTGCTGGAAGAGCCGCCGCAGGCGGTCAGACCAATGGCAGCAGCGGAGATTCCGGCGGCCTTCAGGAAATCACGGCGGGAAATTTTCTTGGTGCTCATAAGATTATTCTCCTTTTTCTTTTTGTTTTTGTTTTTATATCCTGTGTTTACAGTTCGTAATTATCAAGGCTTCAGCGGAGACAGGCCAGCTGCTGCAGGAACGCGATCTTGGCCGTATCTTCCAACAGCTCTGCCTGGTCGAAGCACTCTTCCATGGTCTTGCCCATAACGAGGATGCCGTGGCCTTCCATCAGGAAAGCCCTTGTATCCGCCGATGCGTTGGCCACCGTTTCTGCCACGACATCGGCCAGCTCTGTGGAACCGGGTGCCCGGTCGGGCACGATGGGCACCTCGCCGAGCTTAAGCTTTGCCGACTCGGTGTAGAGGGGCAGCGGCTTTTTCTGCAGCGTCCAGAGCACCGAATAGGTGGGGTGGGCGTGGATGATATAGTTGATCTCGGGGCGGAGACGGTAGACATCCAGATGGAACCGCGTCTCCTTAGAGGGTTTCAGCCCCTGCGCTGCTCGCTTGACATGACCCTCAGCGTCGCAGAGCACAAGACCTTCGTAGGTGACTGCCCGCAGCGGCACGTTGCTGCCGGTGATGAGCATATCGCCTCCCAGCCGAGCACTGACATTTCCACCCGCTGCACTTACCAAACCCTTCTGGTAGACCAGCGCCGAGTAGCGGATGATGTCATCGGCCGGTTTCGGCCAGACGATCGATTCATGTTCCATCAGTAAACGACCTCCTTCCGGCAGAGCATCTTTTCCAGCGTATCCTCACGGCCCATGCTGCCGCCCTTGAGTGCGAACTCCCGGCCTGCGAAGCAGCCGTCCAGCATCAGGCCCTGTGCCACGCCGGGTTCCAGTGCGCAGCCGAGCTGCAGATGCTCAACGCCGAACTGCCGGAGCACGCCCTGCGAGGTCTCGCCGCCGATGATGACCAGCCGGTCGAATGCGGCATCGTGGTCAAACGCTGCCGCAGCCTGTGCAAAGCACTCCATGATAGCTTTGCTGGTGCCGGGCTTGTAGGAGTATTTTTCCACCTGTGGGAAGAGGATGACGCTCCCCTGCCCCAGCAGCTGCTCTGCTTGCTTTGCGGCCCGCTGCGGCACCTCTTTGCCGCCCTCGATGTAGGCGTCGATGTCCAGCGGCACGGTCTGCAGCCCACGCTCCGCAGAATAAGTGATCTGCTTATGAGCGATGTCGTAGGCCGAAGCACAGAAGCAAAGGCTCCGGATGTCCCGCACAGGGAAGGTGTGAGTCTGCGCCGGGCCGTAGAGATATTCGGCCAGACCATCCGCGATGCCTAGAGAGCCGGTCCAGAACACCTTGGGGTATCGGGGCGCCAGCGTCTTGAGCAGATGAAGGACATCTGCCCGGGTGATGGCGTCGAACACCAGAATGCGTGTTTCCTCGGCCAGCTGATGTTCCACAGCGGCCAGCAGCGTTTCTTCGCTGCCCTTTACTGCGTCGATATCCACCAGACCGATCTTCTTGTCGGTGTCCTTTCCCAGAATTTTGGGGATGTAGGATTCCGTCGGTGGGAAGATGGGGTCGTTGGCATAAACCGACTTGGGGAGGATCTCGCCCTCACAGTACTGGTTGCCATAAAGGGTAAAGGTACCAAGGTCAGGAGCGTTGTCCACAATGAACACATTGTAGTCCGACCAGCCGTCCAGCAGACCGTCCAGCTCGTAGGAGTCATTGCCCCGGAAGCCGGTTCCAATCTTCTTCATATAGAAGCCGCCCGGCTCGAGCCGTCTCAGAAGGTCTGCGTGGAGCTGCCGTGCCTTGTCCTGCGCGGTGTTGCGGGAAGAGAGGTTCACGGTCAGGATCTCGTCGGTCTCATGTTCCAGACTGCACTGTCCATTCGTACAGATACGCACCTTCCGGCCTCGTGCGGTGAAGTAGCTGCCGGAATCAGCAGCGCCCGTCAGGTCGTCTGTTATCTCTGTCAGTCTCACAGCTCTGCTCCTCTCTGTTTATTCAAACATACTGTTTGTTCGTTCTCTGAGCAGAGAATAACATTCTCTCCCGGATTCGTCAATAGTTTTTGTTTCATTTCATGACATTGCACACATTTCCGGGCATATTTTGTTCACTTGCGCCATTAAAATCATGCTATTTTTGTTCTTTTGAACATTTGTTGCATTGTATTCTTTTCTCCTTGGCTCAAGTATCCAGCATCGTCGCAAAGAATCTTTTTTACGTTGTATTTTGTTTATTCAAACAAGGTTCTTCTGAATTTTCCGGTTCGTTCAGACGGCTTTCACCCGCCTATCAAGCACAAAAAAGTTATACCTCGCTCACTCAAATCATGTTCAAATGAACACAAAAAAAAGGCTGTTGCAAAATAGCGCAACACAAATAGCTATAACAATTTCAAAAATAAGCGAAAAAGCAAACAATGCAAAAAGCAAGTGCATCACATCTCCATCAAAAATTCTGGTTTTCGAGAAAAAGTGTTGCACTTGCTTTTCTTTATGTGAGATCGCAGTTTAAATTATCGCGTATTATCGCCAAAATAGAGGGCACTGCATTTTGCAACAGCCCCCTCATCTTCATTTTATCAGACCATTTTGAGCTGAGTCTGTGCATTTGCCAGGATCTTTTTCCACCCGGCAGGAAGGTTGGTATCGGTGATGACCAGATCCATATCCGGGATGTCCGCAAAGTGGTTGGCTTTGACCATGCCGAACTTTCTGGAATCGGCCAGGATAATGTTCTGGGCCGAGGACTCGATCATGGCCTTTTTGTTCTCCACGATGTTGGCGTTGATGCAGGTGATACCAAGACTCTGGTGGACACCCGACACCGAGAGGAAAGCTTTGTTGGCACGGTGGCGGCGGATGAACTCCACAGCCTCCGGGGAAGTAAAGTTATAATCCTCGGGGTGGTAGTAGCCGCCGGGAAAAATGACCTTGATATTCGAGTGTTTGAGCAATTCAGCCAGGATGAGGAAGTTGTAGCAGAGCACCGTATACTCAAAATCCGTGGGCAGGTAGAACGTCATCCGTGAAACGGTGGTGCCGTTGTCGAGGAACACCCAGTCGTCCGGGCGGATGAGAGAAGCTGCATATTTGGCGATGCGATCTTTCTCCGCAAAATTTTCCAGCCGTGCCCGGCGCAGGTCGTAGTTTTCGCCTTCGTAAGAGTAGCCGTTTCCTCCTTCTACCAGCGTGGCATAACCATAGCTGCGCTCCAGCACATGGTTCTTGCGCAGCAGTTCCAAATCGCGCCGCACGGTCATCTCCGAGACCCTCAGCGTCTCAGCCAGCTCTTTTACCGAGATCTTCTGGTATTTTTTCAAAAGATCCAGCTCCTGGACCATCCGCTTTTCCTTGCCGCTTTCTGTTTTCAACGCCAAAACCTCCTCACAGGTCGTTCTCTGCCTTTATTATGCACTTTTTGACTGTTCAATGCAACAATAAGCTGTTCGTTTCCCTTCAATTCAACCTTTTCCACAAGTTTTTCCTGTGTTTTCTATCAAAAACATCCAGTTTTCGGGGCTTTTGTTTCTCGACCGCGTGTTTCGTCTGGCAGTGATAAATTTTTCTTTATTAAAAAGAGCTGTAGCAACTCTGCAACCAGTGAGGGCTTTTTTCTATTTCCGTTGCAGTTTTGCCGCTTTTTTGCTCTTTCTGCAAAATTCCCCGTATATTCAGGCAGGAAGCAAAAATAGCCGAGTTCCCACACGGGGTACTCTAGTGCAGTACATAACATCTACCTGCCCGGTGGGCGCAGGGTGCGGGGCTTCGTGGGCATCGAGCCGCTTATCCACCCCTGTCCGTAAAAAGTGCATTTTTTCACGGAAGAAGTTCGTACAACCTGTACGGTCTGTACTTGTACGCATCTGTACGGCAAATTGAAGCAAATTAAAACGAATTATCGCTTATATTTTGGATTTCCGTACGCCGTACGAACCGTACAGGTTATTTGAAGTCCGTACGCGATTTTTTAGATGCGTACGGAGCAATCAAGTTCGCATTGTGCTAACTTGTCGGGGCGAGGCCCCTCCATCTTGCTGGCGCAAGACCGTTCGGTCACTTAAAAGTCCCACTGGGGCTTTCATTGCTTCGCAAACGTGAACTTGATTAGCTCTCCCGCAGGGGGCGTTCCCCCTCGGAGAGTCCTCGAAGAGCCCACTACACTTTGCAGCCCATAGGGATGAAAGTGTCATAGTGGGTTATTACACTTCCGCAGAAGTGCATCTCTGTTCCCCGTCACCTCCCGATGAACCTTGAAAGGAGGGATGCCCTTGGCAAGAAATGATGGTATTGACCGCACCAGTGTCCGAAATCTCGCCGTTTCGGACAAGGCCGTTGGCAACACTCAGCAGCACAATGAGCGTGAAAAGGACAGCTATCGGAACCCCGATATTATCCCCCAGCGCGCTGCATGGAACGTCCATTTCAAGAAGCCTGCCACCAGTTATACCGACCTGTTCGCCCAACTGGAAGCTAACGGAACTATCTCCACGCGCGGCCTGAAGCCGGATGCCACCCACTACTGCGAGCTTATCTTCGATGTCAACTCGGCATACTTTGACAACCACGGCGGCTACGAGTTCGCCAAGCAGTTCTACGCAGATGCCTATAAAGCCGCTGTCCAGATCGTGGGCTGTGAGCAGTATATCCTCTCGGCAGTCATGCACGCCGATGAGATCAACCGTGCCATGACCGAAGCATTAGGCCGTGAAGTCTACCACTATCATCTCCATGTGGTCTATGTGCCTGTGGTGGAAAAGCAGATCCTCTGGTCGAAACGCTGCAAGGACAAGGCACTGGTCGGCACCGTCAAGGAGACTGTCATGCAGGTCAGCCGGAGCAAGAAGTGGGCATCCAAACCTCTGCTAGACGATGCCGGAAAGCCTGTTTTGCAAAAGAACGGCAAGCCAGTCCTGAAGAAGTCGTACAGCATCTTGCAAGACGATTTCTTCAACTATATGCACAATGCTGGGTACACGGATGTAGAGCGCGGTGAGCGCGGCAGCACCGAAGAACACCTGACCGTCACCCAGTTCAAAGTCCAGCGGGAGCAGGAACGTCTGGACAGCCTGACCGCCCAAGCCGACCAAAAGGCGCAGTCGCTTGCCAAAACCAGTCAGACCCTCTCCAAAAAGGAGAAGGAACTTGCCGCTGTGCAGAAAAAGGCCACGCTCACGAAAGAAGCCCTCATTCATGCGCGCGATCTGGATTATATCGGCAAGCGCACCATTCTCGGTAACTACTCGCTGACCGAAGAAGAATTTTCCAAGCTGAAAAAACAGGCAGACCACGGCTATATGATGGACGTGGAGAACCGCAGCCTGAAAGAAGAACTTTCCACCGCCAAGAAGGAAGCCATTCGTTGGAGCAACAAGTACCACGACCTGTGGTACGACGTGAAACCCTATTTGGATGCTCTCCACTGTGCGCCCGAACTGGTGCGCGGCTTTCTGGAAAAGATCCTTGCCCCCAAGCAGGAGCGCACCATGAATGTGCAGCAGCAAAACCGTAAGCGTGGGCAGGATGTAGAACTTTAAGCTGAATTTTTAGATGATATGACAATATAAGGAGCAATGCTTATGGATTTTGACCGTAATTCTATGATCGTCCCTGTGCAATCTTCCAGTTATACAAAAAAGTCCTTGCAAAAGGACTCGAACCCCACTACAATAGAGATGGTCACTCAAACCAATGCCGTCAAGTCTCCGACTGACAGCCCGGCAACCACAAAGCTGGTGTACACGGTGGAAGAGATTTCACGAATGCTGGCCATCAGCCTGCGCTCTGCTTACAACCTGTGCAACCGCACCACCGAATTCCGCGTCCTGCGGGTAGGCGGAAGCATCCGTGTCCCGAAAGACAGCTTCGATGCGTGGCTCAACCGGGCAGCTTGATAAGGAGGCAACCGTATGGCATATATTACGAAGCGTGGCAACTCTTACAGCGTCCGCTACACCTACGAAGATGAACACGGCAAGAGCTGCGACAAATGGGAGAGCTTTCCCACCAAAGAGGAGGCAACGAACCGAAAGAAACAAATCGAACACGAGCTGGCAACGGGAACCTTCCTGATCCCGTCCTCGGTGACGGTGGCAGAGTTCCTGATGGACTGGCTGCCCAAGCAGTGCAGCAAACACAAGTGGGCTCCCAAGACCTACGAATCCAACCTTTCCACCATCCAGAATCTGATTATCCCCTATATCGGTGATATGGAGATGCAGAAACTCAGACCCTATCACATGGAGAATCTTTATACGACCCTGAGCAAAACGCCCTGTGGCTCGTATATCGAGGGAAAGAAGCAGGAACTGACCGAAAAGCAGAAGCAGCGGTTCCTTTCTGGCACGACGATCCACGAAGTGCATCGGCTGCTGGGTACAGCGTTTCAGTACGCCGTAGAGTGGGGCATCCTCGTCAAAAGCCCGGTCCCTGTGGACAGCCCTAAGAAGTCCACACAGGAGCGCACCATCTGGACGGTGGAGGAAATGCGAGCGGCTCTGGACAGCATGGAGGCCCCTATCCTGCATCTGGCGGTGCATCTCACTCTGGTGGGCGCACTGCGAGAGGGTGAGATCGTAGGTCTGACCCCGGGAGATCTTGATTTTGACGCAGCAGATGGCATCGGAACCTTCCGTATCAACAAATCCATGCAACGGGTGCGAAAAGAAGCCCTGAATCAAGTGGACGATGGCTGCATCATCAAGGTATTCCCGGACAAGCTGGAGCGCAGCACCACTTCCCTCATCCTGAAAAGTACCAAAACGGTGTCTTCCTGCCGCACCATCTTCATGACCTCTGCTCTAAAAGAAGAGCTAAAGAAGTGGCTGAATCAGTTAGCGGCAGACGAGATGAAAGATCCGACACGCTACCATGACAGCGGAATGCTGTTCCGTCTGCCCAATGGTCTGGCGGTGGAACCGGTACTCATCCGCAAGAAGTTCCTGAAATGGCAGGACGCACATCCGGAGTTCCCTCGCATCGTCTTTCATGGTTTGCGGCATTCCAGTGCCACCTATCAGCTGATGATTTCCGGCGGCGATGTGAAGGCCGTTCAGGGCACCACAGGACACGCTACGGCAGATATGCTGGTGAACACCTACGCCCATATCCAGCAGTCCTCCCGCGTGGAACTGGGCAAGAAGTTTGAGGAAGGCTTCTATGCTAAGTCCGAAAGCCCCAGCCCGCAGGCTGTACCCGCTGCAGGCGAACCGACCATCTCTATGACCGCTCTGCTGGAGCTTCTGAAGAATGCAGACCCCGAAGTAAAGGCCCAGCTCCGTCTGGCTCTGCTGACCTGATGCAAAATTTACCACACATTTCAAGGCAATTCCAGCTTATGCAGAGGATTCCCACGAAAAAGCCAACCGTGCAAAAACCGTGCATTGACCGTGCAGACCCCGATTTTTCGGGGTTACATAGCGAAAAAGAGCGTCAAATCTTACGATTCAACGCTCTTTTATTGGTGCACCTCCAGGGACTCGAACCCTGGGCCCACTGATTAAGAGTCAGTTGCTCTACCAACTGAGCTAGAGGTGCATATGGTGACCCGTACCGGAATCGAACCGATGTTAAAGGCGTGAGAGGCCTCTGTCTTAACCGCTTGACCAACGGGCCATACAAAAGTCGGCGGCTACCTATTTTCACAAGCCGTTTCCAGCTAACTATCTTGGGCACGAGTGAGCTTA